>WNFT01000060.1_pt1 | contig 64926 bp, 56 predicted proteins | sample 5400191 | NCBI WGS metagenome assembly WNFT01 (sample SAMN13153359, study PRJNA577476) | soil metagenome | isolation source: 80 cm saprolite under Madrone tree | place: USA:California | collected 2016-06-14 | reverse complement strand
TTTCCGGCGCGGTAGACAGCATCAAACTCTCCGCGCCGCACCAGCCGCGCCTCGCGCGGAAACCGATTCCCGCGCGCACTCGAACCGGCCGTGGGCGGCGCGTTCCCCGGGTTATTCGGGGGTGAGCCGATGGCGTCCCTTCTTGCGGCGCGCCGCCAGCACCTTGCGGCCGCCCTTGGTCTTCATGCGAACGCGGAAGCCGTGCGTCTTGGCGCGTCGGCGGCGTCGCGGTTGAAATGTGCGCTTTGGCAAAACAATCCCCCTTTGTTACGTGCGATAGGTAATACGCAATCGCAGTGCGGTCTCTTTCACCCGCAAAGGCAGAACAGCCCATTGGCCTTTTCAGCGGCTGATTCCGAATTTAGTAGTGTATTCGACCCTTGCGCGCAGGGTCACTCGCCTTGCTTTGCCGATACGGAAACCACCCGAAGTTTTACGGGTTTTTGCTTGCCGTTCTTGTCATGCAGAAGAAAGCGCACGGTGTGCTTCTCGATGCGAGCTGAGTATTCGCCCGGCTCAAGTGGTACCGGCGAGGAAAGCCGATAAATCCGGCCCTCAATCTCGGCTGTAACGGTGATCTCGTCGCGGTAGTCAACTGTGCTGAACTGTCCAGGTGCCCCAATTGCTCTTGGTATGGGAGTCGGGACGGATGTTGAACTGCCGCTCGGAACGCTCCGCGTCTGGAATGAGATGACCTTGGCAGTCAGCCACGATCCCTCCTTCTGCGCCCAGGTCGAAACGGCTACCGAAAGCAGCAGGACACTGATCAAAGTTATTCGCATTCTTAAACCTCCTTTCGGTTCTTTGCCAGTTTTGTCCCTTCGGCTAAATTCGCCCGTTCGCGCGTCAATTTGTAGGCGTCACGATTTTCGCCGACACGCGAAACAGCTTATATTCCGGATACCGGTGCTCGTTGCGGAAGTACTGCCCGCCAAATTTTGCATTCACTTTTACTTCGCTTGGGAGCCACAACGGTTGCGACACACTTGGCAATTGAACTTCGTCAAGCCGCAGTTGGGTCGTCTGCTGCTCCAGCCCTATGTCTTTGCGCGGTGCCAGGAGATCCGTACGCATACGAAGAATTTGAAATGTGCTTCTGTCCACCCACGCAATCCCCTGCACCAACAGAATCACGGTGCCCCATTTTCCGTTGGCATCCGTAGTAACCGTGGACCGGCCCGGTAGCTGCGCAAACGCCACCACGTACGTATCTCGACCGTCCATTGTTTGATCTCCGAGATAGCGAAAAGTCGATTCCCGCCGAAGCCCCGGAAGGAAGTAAATGCACTTCAAAGCGAATCCGGACGTGATCGAATACCCATCCGCTAAGCCCTCTTGTTTCGCCGGATTTGCATTCGCGTCCATCCGGTATTCGTAGACTCGGGGCGGTTTTTCGTCCCGATGAATGAGAATCAAATAATCATAACGTTGCTGTCGCTTAGCGGTTGTTTTCCCGCCGCGGTTTATTACCTCTTGTTTAACCTCCTCCTGCGCCAGTATATTAATCATATGCTCGAAGAAGGCCTCCACCGTCCGGCCAGTGCCGCGCAAAATCATGGGGAGTTCATCTTGGTCGTCGGCAGGTTCCAAGTCCTTCAACTCGGGAATCTCTCGAACGAGTTGCTTGAGGGGTTCCTCTAGGTAGGGATGCGCATCGGCAAAGTAGCTCTGGCCCGTGGTGTCCACAGATTGTACGGGGGCAGCCCGCTTCGCATTTATGGAGGCGAAGCCGCTCGAAGACCCGATTACGAATCCTAGCAGGAAAAGTCCTAGATTCACTGACTGGCGTGAGAATCTCAGATGACGGCGCCGATTTTCTGTCGCAACGTACTTCACTGAAATATCCAACCGACTTACGGCAGTGTATCACGCGCATGAGACAATTTCAGCCGGAAAACTGCTGCCGAGCTAACTCCCGATTAGAGTCGCCTTACCGGACGTCTAAATTAGTTCGGGACCTTGTAATTTGTAGGAGGCAAGAATGAGGAAAACGCTCGCGGTCGCTCTTATAGCACTAACGTGCCTGGTTCCCTCAAGACTCTTCGGGAAAGGCACAACGACTAAGGTTTTGATTGAGGGTCAGACCTTTCAAAGCCTATTGAAATCACCGACCGACACATTCTCGCGAATTTCAACGTTTGGACAGGGCCAGGGACCTTTTCCAGCCAACCGCCGATCTTCTTAACGTACTTTCAGGCTGTTGGAAATGCAGCAGCCTGCTATGGATGCAGTCAAACGGTTTCCCGATCTTGCAGGGTCTAATCCTCGATACGTGGACGCACGAAACTGAAATTGCGATCTCGCGATTCTGTCGGGAGAGAGGCTTTTCCGAACTTCTTCTAAGGATTGAGAAGCCAGGCCAGCGTTGGACGCGCCGCAGAGGCGGTTACACGCTTCCGTTAGATAAAGTTCGACACAGTTTACGGCTACCGGAATCCGTCCGCGTCCAGAACCTCGCGGACCTTTGACGTTAGTGTAAACGCGGAGAACGGCTTCTGGAGAAATTCGAACTTCCCGTCAAAACCATGACTGTGGGCCAATGCTTCATCCGTGTAACCAGACATGAAGAGCACTTTCACCTCTGGCCGCAAGGCGCCGACCCGCTTGGCAATCTCGCGCCCGCTCATCCCCGGCAGGACCGTGTCCGTGAGCAGGAGGTGAATGCGCCCGGAATGCCGTTCGCAAATCGTTCCCACATCTTGCGGCTGTTGCGAAACCAGCACGTTGTACCCCTTCGCGCTCAGCATTGCGCCCACCAGCTCTCGCACCGCGGCGTCGTCCTCTACGAGCAGGATGGTCTCCGAGCCCTGCTTGCGATCGTGATGCGGTTTTTTCGATACGGCAGTCTCTGCCGTCTCCGTCGCCTGCGGCAAATAAATTTTGAACCTAGTGCCTTCCCCAACTTCGCTGCCCACCCCGATGTACCCGCCGCTCTGCTTCACCACGCCGTAGACCATCGCCAATCCCAGGCCTGTTCCATGCCCGGGCCCTTTCGTCGTGAAAAACGGTTCAAAGATGCGTGCCAGTACCGCCGCGTCCATGCCCATCCCGGTGTCCGAAACGGTTAGCAGCGTGTGCGGCCCTGGCGCGGACCCCACGTGGAGCCGCACAAAATCATCGTCCAGTTCGACGTTCTGAGTCTCCAGCGTGAGCCTCCCGCCTTGGGGCATCGCGTCCCGCGCGTTAACACTGAGATTCATCAGCACCTGTTCGAGCTGCCCGGCATCCGCCTTTACCGGTGCCAGATCCTCCGCCAGCGTCATCTTGATTTGGATGTGTTCTCCGATGATCCTCTGAAGCATCTTCAGCAGATTTCGGATGATGTCGTTCAGATTCAGGACGCGCAACTGAAACACCTGCTTTCGGCTGAAGGCCAGCATCTGGCTCGTCAGCGCCGCTCCGCGTTCCGCGGCCACATGGACCTGCTCGGCGGCGCGGTGGTGTCTCGAATCTTTCGGAAGTTCTTCAGATAGGGAACTGCTGTAGCTTAGGATGACCGTCAATAGATTATTGAAATCGTGTGCGATTCCACCTGCCAGCGTCCCGATGGATTCCATTTTTTGCGCTTGCCGGAACTGCTGCTCCAGCTTTCGCCGCTCTGTCAGGTCCCGGATCGCTGCGCACCCCCACAAGCCCTCTTCGGTTTCCAGCAGGCTCAACTTGATCTCCACGGGGAACTCGCTGCCATCCCTGCGCCATCCGTAGATCTCTAAGGTTGCTCCCAGGGAAGGCTTGTGCGGCCCCCTGAGGAACGTGGTTCGATATTCCAAGCACTTTTCCCGAAGCCTCTCGGGAACCAAGATGTCCATCGGCTGCCCCAACAAATCTTCTCGCCGGAATCCAAACGTCTCCTCTGCTTGCGCGTTCACCAGCACGATTCGCCCTTCTCGATTCACCACCACCACGGGGTCTGGCGCGGACTCCAGCAAGCCCCGGAACTTGGCCTCCGCCGCTCGCAAGGATTCCGCCGAGCGTTTCTGTTGGGAAAGCAGTTCCCTTTGCGCCCGCTGGCTCAGCAGCAATCGCACGCTGGAACAACCAAATGATGCCAGCACCGCCACCACTGCCAGTTTCAACTGTTGGCCGATCGCAGACGTGGCCATCGCGAGTACGACAAGCGGGAAGGCAATATGCGCGAATTGCGCGAGCAGCAAGGACTCCGATGAGCTTTCTTTGAGTGCGGGTTCCGGTTCTTTAGGTGGAACCCAGCTCGTCGCCAACCAGATCATCAGCATCCTGGGGATCGTCCACAGCAGCTCGTACCAGGTTCCGAATTGCAGACCTTGCCACGTCTGGGCGTACACGAAGACGGAGTCACAAATCCCGAACAGCACCAGAAAAATCGCCATTCGACCGAAAAGCGACTTCACCAGCCGCGACTTTGTCAGCACGGCCCTCAATACAAATGTAAATGCCAGAATGAAGTTGCGCCAAGTAAATATCCACCAATAGAGGGCGTTGATGTCTTCCGGCCGCCGGGCCGATCGCAACGGCACGTAGAGGAAAAAGAGGTAGGCCGAGAACGAGACGATCCCGATTTGCAGAAAATCAAGCCAGCGCTGCCATCGATACACGCGTGACTCCGCGCTATCGTCGGCCAGAAAGAGCGCCATGGCCATCGGCGCGACGTGATACAGAAAGAGAACGTCGCTGGGCCACCACTCCGTCAGCGAGGCATGCAAGACGCTGTCGTAATAGGTCGCGAGCACCTGGCCGGCGGAATAGAGCGCAAACGCGATGCCCATTAACCGCCAGAAACGGCGCGCAAAACCGGAAGCGCGATTTGCCGCATGGAAGCAAGCGGCCGCTGCCAAAACAATGAGTATAAATTCAATGATGCCGCTGGCCAGCGCAGAATGGACGGCTAGCGCGACAAAGTGGCAACCCAATGCCAGGGCAGCGACGACAAGAATCTTGCGAGACGTCGGCATGCTTTCCTCTGACCCCGGTCAGGAAGCTAAGCTCGGCTTCAACGGCAAATTTAGGCGGAAGCGCTTCCCTTCATCTTATCGGAGAAGCGTTGTCTTCGGCGGGATTTTCAAGCTGCGGCTTTCCCTTTCTTGTACTCATCGAAAGCCGCCAAGTATCTGTCCACGTCCTTTCGGAGCAAATAGTACGGCGTCGACAGACGAATCTTCGACGGCCCGCCGCCTCGAATCCGGATCTTCTTCGTCTTCCACATCCAGTTTTCGATTTCCGTAATTTGTATCGGCGCCACGTTGACCGAGGCGATCGCGCAGCGCAGTGCCGCGTCCGGCGACGTCCAGGACTCCGCGCCGCGTTGCACCATTTCCTTCAAAACATAGTCCGCCATCTGCCGGTGGCGCTTTTCGATCCGTTCCATCCCGATCTGATTCGCCAGTTGCACCGCCGCGCGCACGCCCCAGAGCGCGGGCACGTTGGAGCTGCCGATGCGTTGGAAGCGCTCCGCACGCAGCTTCGGCTCATCCCATCCGGCAGTAACGATGGTGTTCCACAGCCGGTCGATCACCTCGTCCCGCACGTAAAGAAACCCGCTGCCCTTGGGAGCTTGCAGCCACTTGTGCGGGCTTGAGGTGTACATGTCGCAGCCCAGCTCGTGCAGGTTCATCCGCATCATTCCCACCACGTGCGCGCCATCTACCGCGGAAAGAATTCCCTTCGAACGCGCCAGCGCGCTCAGTTCCTTCGCTGGCAGCACCACTCCTGTCACCGTCGTGATGTGGCTGAAGAACAGCACGCGTGTCCGCGGCGTAATCGCGTCATTGACGAGATTCATCACCGCGGCTGCATTGGGCACCGGCTTCGGCAGCGTAATTTTCTTCACCACAATCCCGTATCGTTTTGCGCGCAGATTCCAGGGTTGCTCGCCTCCCGGATGCTCCTGGTCGGTCATCAACACCTCGTCGCCCGGCTTCATGTCCAGACCGTTGGCGATGTAGCTGTTCGCTTCCGTCGCGTTGCGCACCAGCGCGAGTTCGTCGCGCTTGCAGCCCACGAACTCCGCGAGCGGATCGCGAAATTCGTTCCATGCACCATAGCCCCAGATCGGATAATCCTCCGGATCGCTCTGCGCCATTTTTTCCGTATCGTTGTAGCCGTCGAAGACCGCGCGCAGCACCGGCATCGGCGACGATCCCACCGTTCCATTGTTGAGATAAACCTCGTCGGCCGGAATCAGAAACTGTTTGCGCAGCTCGGTCCAATACGCTTCTTCGTTCGAACTATAAAGCGCGCTGTCCGGCAGCTTGGGCGCTTCTTGTTCAAGCAGCGCCGTCCACTTCGGCGCAACTCCCAGCGCACCGGCAGCACCGGCAATTCCCGCGAACGAAGACAAGAAGCCACGGCGGTCAGTCATGGTTCCCTCCAGAGGGCGAGTAGCGCGGATTCTACGCGGGAACTCTGCCCGCAACAACAAACATTCGAAACTCAAGCCTTGCGGCGGGGTTCGATTCGGACTGGGAGAAACACCTTACAATGTCCTCAGGTCAAAGATTTTCTTCGCATTTTCATTCGCAAATTGGGGTATTTACCCCAAGCAACGCTAGGGTCATCACCGTCTAATCTATATTTTTCTCCGCGTGCATACTCCTTCTTCTATGGGTAACGTTGCGTTGACCCATCCGCTGGCGAGCGGCTAAAACCGCAATAAAAGTTGATGGGGGAATGTTGATGCTGCAATTTAGGGCTTTTGAATGGATTGATTTTGTGAACCACTTGGCGCCTGACGATCGCCGAAAGGGGAGGAACCAGAGCCAGCCAAGAAATCGCAACGATCACGCAGAGACAGAGGCGCTTTGGAAAAAAGTAGCCGAAGCGGCGGCGGCGGAACCCAATTACCAGCCGCCTCCGCAAAAGGTTCGCGCCGTCAAGTCCGCATTCACAGTGACGGGCCCCGCAGCCGGGCGTCGGGAAACAGGCGGACTCATCCAGTTGTTATTTGACAGCTTTGCGCACCCGGCGCTGGCCGGCATTCGCTCGGGATCCATGCGAATCCGGCAGATGCTGTACCGCGCCGATCCTTATCAAATCGATTTCCAGATCGAATTACAGCCCGAACAAAATCGCATCATCGTCACTGGGCAGTTGGTGGACCTCAGCCATCCGGAGATGGTTGGCCGCGACGTGGAGGTCACCATCTCAAACGGCCTCGAAAGTGTCGTCGACACCATTACCAATCAGTTTGGCGAATTTCGCGGCGAAATCAAAAATTCCGGTAATTTGGAGATTACCTTCGTTGGGCGCTCTGGAAAACCCATCGTCATTTTGCTCCGAGGGCCGCTGGACCCATTGGCCGATGCCAAGGCATAACCAGCCATCGCCGCACCGAGTTTCGCCGCCGGCACTTTAAGTCTCGTGGAGGATTGGCTCGGAAAGGAAATCGCGAGATCCGGCGGCGATTCAAATTTGCATGAAGTACAGCAACAGTCTGGGACTAAAGTACTAAGGTCTTCACTTGCTTGTTCCCGGCGTCAACAAATGCTACCCAATACGGGCGTGAGGTTAGCTGACGGGGTCTTCCAGTCGCCTGATCAAGTGCCCCAGCACCGGACCATGCACCGGAACCATCGCCGCGCCAAAGTAAGACGGTTGTCCCCGAAGAACGGGACGAACGTCCGCAAAGTGAATCCGCGCGCCGCCACGCCTCTGGATCATCCAGTCAAGTTCTAAGCGAGAACTCTTTGGACCACGGCCCTAGTGGCAGAATCGAAAGGCGGCTGCCGATCATAGTCGTCGTACGCCTAGCGTCGCTGGCCAGCGCGGCTAGCGATGGAGAGAGGACCTTTACCGATAACATCAGCCCGCACGGCGCCCGCATATTCTCGAAGCACGCCTGGCAGCCCGGCGACATGGTGCGCGTTACTCCTCTCAACGCGAATGAGGCCTTTGGGAAAGTGGTTTACTGTCAGAAGCTGCCCGACGAGCGCTTCAGCGTCGGAGTGAAGTTCCCAGATCGCCCTGTCCCCTGGCCCAATCTCCAAAAATACGGCGACCTCCTCGGCTGAGCTTTTGCACGCCTGTCCTCCCGAGCGGAGCGAGGGATCTGCTTTTTCTTCGCGTCCCTCTATTTGGCCGCCGCGTGGTGGTCGTAGCTGATCACCCGCGTAATCTTCCATGCGCCATCTTTGTACTGCCACAGATGAATGAATCTTCCTTCCCCAATCCCCTCCGTGTCTTCATGCCCCGGGTGGTGGAAGCGATGCACTCCCATCTCCACCGCGCCATAGCCCTTCATGTAATGGACCTGCAGCGTCCCCGGGACGAGCTCTCGCGTGGTTTTGCCGCAGATATTTTTCTTGACGCTTTCCGTCAATTTCTCCCTGCCAAGCGTCACGCCGCCCTGATCGTGATAGAACTCCACGTCCTCGACGAAGAACGACGCGAACTTTTCCAGGTCGCACCGGTTATAGGCATCGAACAGCGCCGCATCGAGCGCTGTGATGGCCTTGTCGAGTTCCGCCTGGGATTGAATGCTTTCCAGCGACGGCACCGCCTGGGCTTTCGCCTGCCCGGCAAACGCCGCCAGTAGCGACAACACCAACAGCATTCTCCTCCCGCCTGTCATTCCGAGCCAAGCTAGGAATCTCTCTTCCATTCTTGCCAAAGCCGAAACCATGCTCATCGCGAAGTCCTCCGCGCGCAGTAGTCAGTGCACGGAGAGATACGCGCCCACCACCCCCAGTGTTCCCCGGCTTCCGTTTCTTGCCTCTGTACGGGCTGCCCCTCAAACACAAAGTCCACTTCGCGCAAACCCATTCGGCGCACCAGCGTCTTGCACATCAGGCATGAGGCCCGAACGCAAATCCAGTGACAGTTTCGGGCGCAACCCTCGGGCTTTGAGGGTGGGTCTTTTGGTTTGTTTTCCTGTCTTACTATGGCGACGTGCTCGAGGGTCGTAACGCATGAGCGCTGGGCGCAGTGCCGACAATCACGGAAGTATTGAGCCGAGGAGGCCTAGCCCTTCCAGACATACTTCCCGCAGGAGCAAGGAACCGTCTCGGTAGGATGTTTCTTTGCCATGGGTTGCCGGCAGACGGGACAATGCTTACGCCACATATCAAACCACCTTCTCTTCAACAAGCCGGTTGCAGGCAGGCGGGCACGCCACCCTCACCAATCATCGCGTAGAATTCTTCCCGCTGTTGAAGCGCCGTGAGGAGCGCGAGCGTCTTTCCGTAGGCTGCAATCGCTCCCGTTAGTTTGTTGAACTCCGCAGAATCCTTAACCGTCCCCCGCCTTCGTATGTGCGCATCCGCCGAGAGTTCGACGATTCGTTCTATCACTCTGTTCGCAAGACCTGCATTGGCTTTCATCATCGGTTCGGTCTCCTTCTGTAATTAAAGGGCGCAACCCTCAGAACTTCATATAAGGGGAAGCCTCCAATCTGGTGAGCGGATTATCACGGAGGAGGGATACAGGTCATGGCTGCACGGGAACGGGCAGAATCAGCCTCCCAACATCACGGCTTCGCGCTTGTCTGTTGTGGACGCTTCCGGTGAGACAAACACTTTAGGTACCGCATGCCGAGCAAGAGCCAAAAACGACCCTGTGCAACCGTCGGACTCGTCGAAGCGATCTTCGTCGCAGGCGTCATGCTGTTCGTTGAGAGAAGTGAAACTCAGCAAGCCCCGGCGACATTGTCATCGGCCTTCGCCTTGGTCTTTGAAGTTTGGAAGACTGTTGGCGCGAGCTGGATCGCCCTGGCGCTGGCCCTGAGCTTCGCTTCGGTGAAAGTTTCGATGCGCTTCGCCTCTGGCAAAAAGTGAGGGGATGTAGGTCCAAAACTCTTTCCAGCACCTTCCCGGTCCATTCGTATCCCCCTTCTTTTCCTACTCTTGCGAACTCTTTCGCACCGCGCAAACTCAACCTCTTGCTTTTCAAGCGATTCCGAACTCATTGCCCAAAACAGCCGGGGGTGGGGGGTATCCCTTCGCCACGCGGACGGGAACGCGAACCTCGGACGCGCCTCAAGAAAAGTGTTTGTCGAATTCATTACCTGTCCCGAGGGAGTGCATCGGACGTACTATTGGAGCCGGCGGTTCACTCCGCCAGGCTATTCTCAGGCCACAGTTCCGTCGTTTCCGAGTACGTTTATTTGCGTGGGAGGGTGCGATGGGTAAGTTCTCTCGTAGTTGGCAGCTCGTTGGACAGAGCTTCGCCATTCTTCGTTCCGACAAACAATTGATGTTGTTTCCGGTGCTCTCGGCCATTGCGTGCTTTATCGTCACGGCCGTGATCGCCACCGGCGGCGCGTTCTTGATGCTGCCGGCCAGGGCCGCGGCTTTGGCCGCCGGCGAACAGTTCCATCCGAATCAGTCGCCGATGTTCCTGCTCGGCATGTTCACTTTGTACGTGGTGAACTATTTCGTGATCGTGTTCTTCAACGTTGCTCTCGTGGGCGTCGCCAATAGCCGCTTGATGGGCGGTTCGTGGACTTTCCGCGACGACCTCGAGCTGGCCTGGGCGCGCAAGGGCACCATTCTGCAGTGGGCGTTCGTCGCCGCCACTGTCGGCGTCATCCTGCGCACTCTCGAGGAGCGCATGGGCCTGCTCGGCCGTTTGATCATGCGCATCATTGGCGTGGTCTGGACGCTGGCCTGCTACTTCGTGGTTCCCGTGCTGGCCTTCGAAGACCTTACTCCCATCGCCGCCGTAAAGCGTTCCGCCAAGCTCTTCCGCGACACGTGGGGAGAAAAAGTCATGGGCGGCTTCAGCCTCAGTCTCGTCTCCTTGGTGCTCATGCTGCCCGGCATCGGCTTAGTGATCGTCGCTGCTTACCTTGGTGGCGTCGCTGGCTTGCTCTTTGGCTTGGCCATCATGTTCATTTATTTCCTCCTGCTCTCGGTGTTCATGTCCGCGGTGGGAGGAATTTTCAACGCGGCGCTTTATCGCTACGCCTGCTTTAAGCAGGTGCCGCCGGCCTTCTCGCATGACCTGATCGCTTCAGCCTGGGCGCCCAAGGCCTAACGCCGAGTGCCTAACGCCAAGGCGTAAAGCGCTAAAGGCCCGACGCAAGGCGCAACATTAACCTGGAGGACGCTTCCGGAACCGGAGTGTCCTCCAAGATTCCTAGGTGAGTCCGCTGTAACTTCGGCCTCCCACCGCGCGTCTCAGAATGCAAGCGAGTGTTGGCCTCTTAATTTGAGAACCGCTGACCGGTGGGGATGCGCCAATCGAGACCAATTCGGTTGCGCGCGTCCCCGTCGATCCTTTCCGAGCCGTGAATTTTGGATTTCTGCCCAGCCCGCGAAAAGCGTAGAATGCCCTCTGCTGTCCGTGGCATCCCGAGAGTAGAATTTTGAACATGCTCCGTTTTCTTAAGAATCGCATCGCGCCTTCCAGTGCAACGGTCCAGCAATTTTCGCTCGGCCGGCTCGAATTCGAATTGATGCAGATTCTCTGGTCGCGTGGCGAGTGCAACGTCCGTGACGTTGCTCAGCACTTACGCCGTCCGCTGGCCTACACCACAGTCATGACCACGCTCGACAGGCTTTACAAAAAAGGTTTGCTGGAGCGCCGCATGCCGGATCGCGCTTTCCTTTATTCCGCGCGTTTATCCCCCGAGGAATGGGAGCGCGCGAGAGTGGAAAATGTTCTCGCGGATTTTTTGGGCGGGCCTTGCGCTTCGCACGAGTTGCTGCTTTCTTCGTTTCTCGATGCAGTGGGCGAGCACGATTCCGCACTTCTGGACGAATTAGAAAAAAAGCTTCGCAGGAAACGCCGTGAACTTTTCCGGCGAGGCCAGTCATGATTCTTCACTACGCTTCGAGACTTTTATGCCTCTGCCTAGCCTCTTTTTTCGTCGTCAACGCAGTTTTAGGTTTGACTGCAGCTTTCGCTTCTCGCGCAGCCATTCGAATAGCTGGAGCGATGCGCCCGCGCTCCGCCGCTCGTTTTCTATTTGCTGTACGCGTACTGCCTTGCGCGTTGGGAATTGGCGCGGTGCTCGCACTGTGCGTCCCCAGTTATTTGTGGCTCGAACCGCAGGCCTCCGCGGAGCGCATTGGCTGGACTTGTCTGGCGTTTGCCATTTTAGGTGCCGCGGGTTGCTTTGGCTCCATCGCGCGAGTCGCGCGTGCTCTCGCGGCTTCCGCGCGCTTCAACCGCGAATGGCAACAGGCTGGCTCGAAGACTCTTCCGGCGGATAAATCATTGAAGGCTGTGATCGTTGAAAAAGAGGCCCCGCTTCTGGCGCTGGCCGGGATCTTCCGTCCACGCCTGATCGTCTCCGAAGCCGTGCTCTGTTCTCTTTCGGCGGAAGAACTGCAGTTGGCCTTGCAGCACGAAAACGCTCATCGGATTTCGTTCGACAATCTTAAGCGTCTCTTTCTTTTGCTTGTCCCGAGCCCCATGCTGTTCCTCCGCGGGCACTCCTCTCTCGAGCGGTGTTGGGCGAAGTTCTCGGAGTGGGCTGCGGACGACGAGGCCGTGCGCGGAGATTCTCACCGGGCGGTTTCGCTGGCGGGGGCGCTCCTGCGCGTGGCGCGGTTGGGAGCGGCTCCGCGTCTCTCTTTTCTTCACACTTCCTTGTGTGCGGGTGATCGCGATCTTTCGGAGCGTGTCGATCGCTTGCTTCAAGTTCAGCCGCTTCACAGCAAGCCAATTTCGCGGTCACGATTTCTCGCCATTGGATCGAGTCTCGGAATAGCTGTTTGCGGCGGCGCGCTCCTGGCCTGGCCTGCAACGCTCTCCTCCGTACACCGATTGCTCGAGCTTTTCCTTCGCTAGTTTTGTCGAACAAATTCATATCGTAAAATCGTGGCCCATTTTGCGTGTCCTTAAAGAGCGCTCCTACGACCTGTGGTAGTAGACCCGCACTTTCCCTATCCTGTTTCTCACCATGAAGAGCGATGCGGTTCGAAAGCGTCTCAGTTGTTTTAGAGAGGCGCTCGTATTGTTCCTTACCTTGGCGCTCCTGCCGTTCGCGCTGGGGGCGCAGAATCCGCGCGGCACTCTTCGCGGCGTGGTCGAAGATTCGAACGGCGGCCGCGTTCCCGCGGCAAAAATCATCGTACAAACCTCCGAATCTTCGCTGCAGCGTGAAATCGTGAGCGACTCGCGCGGCGAGTTCCGCATCGATGATTTGCTTCCCGGTGTCTATCGGGTAAGAGTTCAGGCCAACGGTTTTGCGGAAGCGAGCGCCGAGGTGACCGTGAGAATCAGCTCCGTCCAGGAACTGGGCGTGACGCTGAAGCCGCAGATAGTCCAGCAATCGGTGAGCGTCAAGGCGCAAGCGTCTTCCATCACCACCCAGCCGCTCGATTCGGCCAGCGCCGTCCATCAGGCCGTGATTACGGCCGAGGACCTGCAAACGATTCCGCTCGCGGGGCGCAGCTTTGCAAATATCGCTTACTTAGCCCCGGGAACGGAACCGCTGGAGCCTTCCGATCCCACCAAGGCGCGCATCACCGCGGTTTCCACCGGCGGCAGTTCAGGCCTCAACAATGAAAGTTCCGTGGACGGCGGCGACAATTCCGATGACTGGATTGGCGGCTTTCTTCAGAATTTTTCGCCCGATGCCATCCAGGAATTTGCGGTCCGCACGGCGCAGGAGGATGCCGACACCGGCGGCACGACCGCTGCGTCCGTGGTCATCACGACCAAGCGCGGCACGAACAAGTGGCACGGCGAGGGGGGACTCTACGGCCGGGCCGCGGGCCTGAACGCGCGCTTCCCGATTGACAACCCCGCTCCCGCTCCCAAACAGCCTTTTTCCCGTCAAAACTATGTCGCTACTCTTGGCGGCCCCGCGGTCAGAGACAAAGTCTGGTTTTTCTCTTCCTTCGAATACGTGCACGAAAACGCCAGCATCGCCTACAGCCCCGCCACCCAAAGCGAATTCAATGCGCTCGCGCAGCTTGCTGCAACGGGCAGAATCAATGATGGGATCCTGGGCGTCAATGCCATCGCGGTCCCCAAGAATGTTCCTGTCCCCTTCCGCGATTACCTCGCCACGGCCCGCTTCGACTGGGCGCAATCCTCCAGTTCGCACTGGTTCCTTCGCGCCGCCGTGGACAACTACGTCACGCACAACGCCATGGTGCAGCAGGCCGCTCTTCCCTCGACCGGTGCGACTTCTCATAACAATTACATGAGCCTGGTTATCAACAACCAGTACGCGTTCAGTTCCGCATGGGTCGGTTCGTTCGTTTTCAACTCCAGCGGCTTGCACCTCACGGCTGCGCGCAATTCGAATCTGGGGTTCGCGCTCGATTTCCCGTTCACGTCAACTCGAAGCACCATCTCCGGCCTCGAAACCTTTGGCGACAATCAGTTCGTCACGGCCATAACGGCATTTCCCGTCCTGCGCAACCAGGAAAAGTATCAGTTCCGTTACGACGTCAGCCACGTTCACGGGCCTCACGCGCCGCGCTTCGGCGTCAACTTTATTCATGAGCCAGTGCTCAGCGGCGCCCTTACCGCGACGGCCGAAACTGTTCTGTCCTATACGAATGATCCCAGCTTCTATGCCGCCAACCCCTCGCAATTTTATTTCAGTTCCACCTGCGCTCCTCCCGTCCCTGCCGGCGTCGCTTGTGAAGAGATTCCCGCGGGCGATGGCAGCTTCTCGCAAAACGTCCAGCGACTGGGGATTTACGCCCAGGACTCCTGGCGCGTGACTCCGCGGCTGACCATCAACTACGGCCTGCGCTACGACACCACGTTCGGCCTGTTCAGGGCCTTCGGCCACGACCAGAATGCAAATCCTGCACTCGCCGGCAACGGTATGGTCTCCGGCATTCCGCACGACTACCGCAGAGCGTTCGCTCCCCGACTGGGTGTCGCTTACGGGCTAAACTCGGCGGGCAACACGGTTTTGCGTGGCGGTATCGGGCTGTATTTTAACGACCTGGCGCAAAACGGCTGGGCCGGGGCTTTCAACGCCGTCAACAATTTCAATATCCAGAACGCTTCCGGCCCGCCTTCGCTGATCGATCCGAATTACCACACTCCCTACGCTCTCCACGCCACTGCCGGAATTCAACACGCGTTCCATGCCGATTGGATTCTGAGTGCGGACTACACTCTCGAAACCGGTATGCACGGCTACCGACGCTACGATTTTCCGAAGGTGTCCGTCTTTCGAACCGACAACCGTTCCAGTTACAAAGCACTTGCGGTGCACTTGCAGGGCAACGTGGCGCGCCGCCTGAACCTTGTGGCGAATTACACGCTAGCGAGCGCAAGAACGTGGGGATGCCAGATCGGCGAACTCTTCGATTATGTGAATGGCGTTTGCGATCCTTTGGGCGCCTTCGCCCCGGGAGATTATGGTCCATCGGGAGAAGACGTCCGGCATCGCTTCGTACTCGCTGGAACGGTTCATGCGCCGGCTGGTTTCGACGTTACGTTTCTTTCGCAAAACGAAACCGCGCGGCCCATCACGCTGACGACTCCGGTCGGCGATCGCGCGGTGATCAATGGCGTGAAGAGCACTATGGACCAGTTCCGCGGCACGTCGTACCTGCAAACCGATTTGCGCGTGAGCCGGCCTATCAAGTTCCGGGAGCGCTGGTCGCTTACGCCCTTCATCGAATTTTTCAACCTTTTTAATCGCAACAATCCTGGGAACAACTACGTGGGCGATATCGGCGCACTGCCCGTTCCCGTAAACGATCTCGCGAACGTTACCGCACTTTGCCCTGACGCAAACTGCGCCGTAGCGGTCACGAGTGGCAAGCAACTGCTTGTCCCTGCCGGGGCCCTGGGAGACTTCTTCGGCCCCGGCACGACTGTTGGTATCCCCTTCGCCGCACAGGTTGGCGTCAAACTCACCTTCTAACGCCGTTTTTCTTTTGGGGGCCGGTCTGGAGCTTACCTCGACCCTTGCCAGTGAGGCGGGTACCAGTGTCTGCCCACTCAGGGATAGGTTGCAACTTGTGGGGGGATTTCTCCCATTTCACCGCATGGCGATTAGGCCGTTTTTGCGCGTTTCAGCGCTTGCAGTTTTTTTGCCACCGGCAGTCCAGGCGGGCGGGTCACTCGCGGGGAAAGATTCGAGGGATGCTTCTTCAACAATGTCCAGCACTTCATCTTGGGCGGGAGGCTTGTGTGGATCCATCGGCGAGGATGGTGTCTCTTGGGGATGCTTCGCCATGGCAATCCCAATTGTACTCCGCCGCGCCGAAAGTGGAACAATCACACAGGCCTCGATCGTGGCGGGGAACTCACAAGTCTCTGGCTTCCGAGTTCCTAGCTGAGGATAGACGGAAGCCAGCGAACCACCAGCGCCCTGTGGCCCCCGGGCCAGCATTACGGGCGAAAAATCTTTCGATTTTTCTGCCGGGCTGCTTCCAGGTCATCCGTTTGTTTTTTCTGGCGTTCGGCTTCCCGATTCGGACCTTCTTGCTCCTCTATTTTCACAGCCTCCGCAATGGCAAGCTCAGCCACGGCATTTACTCGCTTGGAGTAAATGATAAGCCCAAGATGATCAGTGAAGGCCGAACGGGTAAGATTGAAGGAGTATTGCGCATCCTCCCAAGATGCAACAGGCGTTGGCCTCACGACGTACGCGTCGCTCTTAGCGGAATCGATCTCCACCGCAACAATTGTCGCCGGGCCGTATTTCGCCGAAATAGACTTCACCATGTCCTGCTCTGTGAGCCCTTCGGTGGCGGTTTGATCGTAAGTCACGGACATCTTGTAGAGCTCGCCGTTGTAGAAAGAGAAAAGAATCTGTTCAACGGTATCCGATTGGTACGAAATTCCGGGGAGGCTAGGCGGCCACCAAGTTACTTCCTGAACCAGCGCTGGACGGCCATGAATCAACTTCACATCGGCCGTCTTTTGGCCGGTACGCTCCAGCACTTTGCTCAAGCTCATTCCGAGGGTAAAGTGCCGATACTTGGAAAGATCCTGCGCACGAAGCAGTGGCGCCGAAAGAAGCAAAACAGCAAAACAAAGAATCGAAGTGCGTATCGTTTTCGTAATGCTTTGTGGTCACATCCCTGTGAGAGTGTTCCCCGCCGCGACCTGCCAACAGTAGGCGGAACGCCCGCACGTTTTGTTCGGCCGAGATTCTCAGAGCTGGCGGGCGTAAATCCTTCTGCCGTTCACATAAGCGGCAAGCACCGTCAGAAGCGCCGCACCAATCACGGCAACCATGGTTGTAACGATCACTCCGCTGTAGCCCCCTATGCCGGCGGCGCGTATCAAGAATCTGCCTGCCAGAGCGCCGCCAACACCCATGAGCATGTCCATAAACGGACCGTAACCATTACCTTGAAAAACTCTTCCTGCCCCCCAGCCAACAACAGTGCCGACAAGAATCCATGCGAGTAAATACATACACTCCTCCTTGCACTGTCGATCCGAAAATACAGGGGGCGGACCTGGTCCGCCCCCTCCAAACGAAGGGCCTGCGGGGTTCAGGCCGCCACAGCAGCGACGGTCCTTTGGATCGTTGAATTGAGGACTTCGTACGTCTGCACCCGAGCTGTGCCATCAATTACGGAGGCCAGGATCTTCGTGACTTCCGGAAACGTTTCGCGGTTGTAGACCTCCGCGTGCTCCGCAGTTTCCCACAGACTGAAGGCATGAACTTCTTTTCCGCTTGGGTATAGGAGGGTGACTTCATCGAGGAACCCCGCCTGCTTGCGCAGAATGGGAATCACTTCGCCCTCAATTTTCTTCTTGAATTCCGCTGCGCCGTCGAGCTTCAAGTGCATCGATACTTTGCGTGCAAACATGGCAACCTCCTTGGTTGGTGACCAAGGGGGGATTCAGATAACCTCCACTGGTTTAGGTAGGCTGAAGGCTCCCTCTGTCAGTTAACTACACTAGGTTAATTCACTTGACGTGTCAAGTACAATCTGAGAGTGTTTTGTATACTTAATCAGATGCAGTTAATCAGCGGGGAATCCGATGGACGTCTGCCTGGTGATCAAACAGCGGCTGGAAGAGTTGGGCCTGGAGCAAAGAGACCTGGCGGCCGCCGCTGAGGTTACGGAGTCCTACATTTCGCAGTTGCTGACCGGGAAGAAATTGCCCCCGGAACCTAGCCGCACAGACATCTACGAAAAGATGGGCAAATTCCTAAAGGTTCCAGGCGGCAAACTTTCGAAGCTGGCGGACCACCAGCGCAAGGAAGACTTGAAGCGCAACCTGAACGAAACGCCCAAACCTTTGTTTAAGGAAGTCCGGGAGTTGATTCTCCGCAAGTGCGCACCTGCGAAAGAAAAACAGATCAGGGTGATTTTTGAGAAACAGCCCTTCGGCGAACTCGAGCGGCTCGTCACACAAAAGCTCCTGGACGTGGTCAAGAGGGTCGCAAGAGACGAATTGGAAAGTGAAACCTGGCTCCATTCGGTGGCGCGGCTCAGCGGCCGAAGGTATGAAGGCTGCGAGTCAGCATCCTCGAATTCATGGACGCGGATGCTTTCAACGTGTCCGTTGAGAACTGCGAGTCGTTTTTGGATCCGCTGATCGAATCCTGGGATATCGATCTAGCAACTTTCGGGATGGAAATGGTTCTAAATCGGAGACTAATTCCGGGTTATGCAAAGAAATTTGAGTTCGTCGAAACGGAACTTGCTCAAACAGAGGAAGAACCAGGGCTCAAAGAATTCCTTCGGCACCAGTCTGTGAGCGGTGATGCGACCGAGGAAGAAATCGGGTTTCTAAAGAGGCTGAAGTTCGACGGGAAGCGCCCGACGCCGCTTTATTATTATCGGGAATTGCAGAATCTCAGGGACCCTCTTCATTTTCGCGCGCCCACGGCCCAGACCCTGCGGAAAAAAACACGGGGCTGGTCACAGCCGGAAGGATCAATCGCACCGATGCATAAATACCTGGAAGCTGACGGCATCGAAAAACAGCTTCAGCTTAACGGCAGGAAAAAGGCAATCCAGCGCTGGGCAGGAAGCAGAGGCCACCAGGGCAAGAAACAAAAATAAAGACGTAGAATGCTTTCGTCGCCCAAACGCGGGCATAGTTCACTGGCACTCTCTCGATAGGCAATACATGGTGGAGAGCTGCCGGATTTTCAGGGTCGCTCCAGCCCTGCTATTCTTGAGGGGCGACTCGCGAGGCATTAGCACGAACCATGTTTGAGAATCTGACAGAGAAGCTGCAACGCACGTTTAAGAACCTGCGCGGGCAGGGCAAGCTCACCGACGAGCATTTGAACACCGCGCTTTCCGAAATCCGCGAAGCACTGCTGGAAGGCGACGTCAATGTCGGCGTGGCCGACGAGCTGCTCGCCAACATCCGCGCGAAAGCGATCGGCAGCGAAGTGATGCTGCAACTTTCGCCCGATCAGCAAGTCGTCAAAGTGGTTCGCGATGAACTTGCGGCGATGCTTGGCAAACATGCCAAGCCGCTGTTTGCTTCGCGCCCGCCTTCGGTGTGGATGATCGTCGGCCTGCAAGGTTCCGGCAAGACTACGACCACGGGAAAACTCGCCAAATGGCTTTCGCAACATGGGCATCGTCCGCTGGCGGTTTCCACGGACGTTTACCGGCCCGCGGCGCGCGAGCAGCTTGCGCAAGTCGCGAAGGCCGTCGGCACACCGGTCTGGCCCGGAGCCGGAACGGACAAGCCGCTGGAAATCGTCAAGGGGGCGATCAAGGAAGCGAAGCTTTCCGCCAGCGACGTGATCCTGGTGGACACGGCCGGACGCCTGCACATCGACGATGAATTGATGAACGAGCTGAGCGTGCTGAAAAAGGAGCTGCAGCCCAGCGAAATTCTGTTCATTGCCGATTCCATGATCGGCCAGGATGCCGTGCGCTCCGCGGGGGAGTTTCACAAGCGCCTCGGGCTGACCGGAGTGATCCTGACGAAGCTGGATGGCGACGCGCGCGGCGGCGCGGCGCTGAGCATCGGCAAAGTTACCGGCGCACCGGTAAAGTTCGTCGGTCTGGGGGAAAAATACGACGCCCTGGAAGGTTTTTATCCCGAGCGGATCGTTTCCCGCGTTCTCGGGATGGGCGACATCATGTCGCTCATCGAGCGCGTGGAGCAGACCGTCGACAAAAAGGCCGCCGCCGACCTCGAACGCAAGCTGCGCAAGGAAGAATTCACACTGGAAGATTTCCGCGACCAGTTGAAGCAGATTCGCAAGATGGGCCCGCTCGAAAAAATCGTGGACATGCTGCCGAAGATGGGACCGCTGCAGAATCTTCCCAAGGATGCGAAGGTGGACGAAAGCCAGCTTACGCGCGTCGAGGCCATCATCAATTCCATGACCAATCAGGAGCGCCGCGATCACAACGTGATCGACGGCAAGCGGCGCAAGCGCATCGCCAGGGGCAGCGGCACGACGGTGCAGGACGTCAACACCGTCCTCAAGCAATACCTGCAAATGCGCACGATGATGAAGCAGTACGGGGCCATGGCCGCCCGCGCGAAGGTGAAGGGGCTCGGCAAACTCGCGGGGTTGTCCTGAACGGCGGTGAAGCTTTTTAGGCCGGCAAACGAATTCAGTTTTTGGCAGAAAAGAAAATATCGGCAACTTGGAGCGCCAGTTTCTCCGGCTCAAGATCGGTGCGGTTGCACAAAATAATTACAGTCCAACCATGGCCTTCGGTGAAGCGTTCGATCACCGTGCGAAATCCCATCGTGCTTCCCGTATGCCACATTCTCTGTCGCCCTTGATAAGGATCGAGAAACCAGCCGAAGCCGTAGGAAACGGACTTGCCGGGATGCAGATTGTCGTCATTGGCTTCCGCGGGCCAATGAGGCTCGGAGCCATCGTCGAGTTTTACAGGCGATAGAGCGGGCTGGAATTCCTTTTCGTTGAGCAAAGTGTGGTTGCGCAGCGCATCGTCCCACCCGGCTAGATCTTCGAGATTCGAATAGATGCCGCCGTCGCCGAGCGTCGCGGACGTCGAACTCTGGTCGGTTTCTTTAAAGGCGTGGTCATCTTGGGAATGGCCGAAAGCGCGATTCTCGACCTCGTTTTTTCCTTTCTGAAAAACGACCGTGTGGCCCATTTTAAGCGGCGCAAAAATTCTCTCGTGGAGAAATTCGCCGTACGATTTCCCTGAAACTCTCGCAACGATGAGCCCGAGTACGACGTAACCGGAATTGCTGTAGGACCAGCTTGTCCCCGGCGCAAATTTTCCATTTTTCTCTTTCTTCAGCAGCTCCAAGACTTCGGCGTCCTGGATTTGCTTTTCCGGCGTCCAGACCGGGCCTTTCGTTTTTTCAACGGCATCCATCAACTCCTCGTAGTCGGGCAAGCCGGACGTGTGATTCAGCAAGTTTCGAATGGTAATCGGTTTTCCGTACGCCGGAAAATCGGGAAAGATTTCCGTGAGCGTTTGGTCGTAGCGGAGTTTTCCGTCTTGGACCAAGAGCATGGTGGCCATCGCCGTGAATTGCTTGGTGAAAGAAGCAAGACGGAAATTCGTGCGGGCGTCGATCTTCACTTTCGAACGGGTGTCCGGCACACCGTAACCGCGCTCGAAAATGCGCTGCCCATTCTTGTGGACCAGTACAGCGAGGCCGGGTGAATCGGGAGAAGTCACTGCCGAGAAAACGGAATCAATCTTCTTGTCGACGGGCGTTTCTGATGATTGCGCGGATGTGGTCCCTCGAGCTCCGAGAGCGAGCAGCGCAACCATTGGGATGATGAGCTTCGGCTTCAGGAAGCCTCCCTCGTGCGCGCCGCAGCATATCATCTGGGCATCGAAATGAACGATAGAATACCCAATGAAAAAACAAAGGATGTAACTCGCATACCCCTTGCAGCGTATTCTCTAGAGACACGTTCGGACTTCGTCTCAAGCGTGTTCGCAAGCGCCCCACCTGCGAATTAGCGGCTTGCGCCCGCAGGATTCGGTAAAGTAACGGGAGAATTGTTCCACGCTCATGCTCGCCGTCCGTGACAATTTAGCGCTGTGCCTGAGCGCCCTGCGCGCGCACAAACTGCGCGCGTCGCTCACCATGCTGGGGCTGACCATGGGCGTTGCCACACTGATCACGGTCATGACTATCGTGCAGGGCGCGAACGTCTACGTGGAACAGAAGATCGCCAACCTCGGGACGAACGTTTTTCAAATTGCGCGAACTCCTTTTGCCGTGACCGACTTCAACATCATCATCAAAGCGCTGAAGTACAAGAAAATCGAGATGGAAGAAGTGCGCGCGGTAGCCGAGGGATGCCCGGCGTGCGAAGTGGTCGGCGCGACGGCGAGTACCACGGGGCGGGCCCGGTACGGCAATAAAGAGGTGCCGGATGTGAGCTTTTCCGGCCAGACGGCGAGCATGGCGGATATTGACACGCGCACGGTCGAACTCGGACGCTACTTCACTCCGACGGAAGCGGAGCATCGCGCCGGCGTGTGCCTGATCGGCGACACGCTGGTGCAGCAGTTGTTTCTGGGCACCGACCCCATCGGAAAGTTCATTCGCGTGGGCAACGACGAGCTGATGGTGATCGGGGTGATGGAGAAAGTCGGCAGCGTCCTCGGCCAGGACCAGGACAACTTCGTCATGGTGCCGTTGCCGGTTTATCTGAATATTCAGGGCGCGCATACCAGCCTGGTCATCAACGTAAAGACGAGCACGGAGAATTTTGAAAAGGCCCAGGACCAGGCGCAGCTGGTGTTGCGAGCGCGGCGCCACATCACCGGCCAAAGGGAAGCCGATTTTTTCATCGGGACCAAGGAAAGTTATATGAGCTTGTGGCGCAGCATCAGCTCGGCGTTTTTTGCCGTATTCATCCTGGTCAGCGCCATCTCGGTGATTATCGGCGGCATCGTCATCATGAACGTCATGCTGGTGAGCGTAAGCCTGCGGCGAAGGGAAATTGGCGTGCGGCGCGCGGTAGGAGCAACGAAGCAAGACATTCTGCGGCAGTTCATGGTGGAAAGCGTCATGCAATGCATCGCCGGGGGAATCGCGGGCATCTCCATGGGATTCCTGGTTGCTCTGGCGTTGCGGACATATACGCCTTTCCCTGCTTCCGTCCAAACGTGGGTCGCGGTTCTGGGAGTAATTCTCAGTTCCACCGTGGGGTTATTCTTTGGAATTTATCCCGCGGTGCGAGCATCACAGCTCGACCCGGTGGTTGCCTTGAGGTCCGACTGATGACCATCATGACGCTTGCGCAGGCGCGGGAAAACTTCTTTGCGGCCATGGAGACGCTGCGTTCGTCCAAGGTGCGTTCGGCGCTAACCGTGTTAGGCATCGTCATCGGGGTGTCCTCGGTGATTTCCATGGCCGCGATCATCCAGGGACTCAACAAGTTCGTGCAGGACCGCGTGCAAGCGCTTGGCTCCCGCACGTACTTTATCTCGCGATTTCCGCCGGGCACGGATCCCTCACGCTGGCCGGAGAGGATTCGCGTACGCAAGTATTTTGAGTACAACTATGCCGGCTTCATCCGCGATGCCGCTCCGGACGTGCAGGCATTGACCACCATCGGCACGCGCGGTTTTTTCTTCGGCGATTCGAATTTGATCACCAGCGGGCACTACAGCGTGGAGAAGGTCATCGTGCGCGGCGCCGAGCCGGAATACATCGACGCCATACCGCTCTTCAGCATCGCGCGCGGCCGCTTCATCAGCGCCTTTGACCAGGAGCACGCGCGCCCGGTCGTCGTCCTTGGCGCGGCCATCAGCGAGTCACTGTTTCCGAACACGGAGGCCCTCGGGAAAACGGTTCGTATCAACGGAAGCGTTTATGAGGTTGTCGGAGTTTTCGAACACGACCAGGGGCTGTTTGTTGGCCCCGGCGTGGATATTTTTGCCGTAATCCCGCTGAGCTGCTTCAAGAAGGAGTACCCGGAGGCGAAAGAGCTGATCATGGCGTTCACGGTTCCGGAAAACGTAAACGTGGAAACGGCGCAAGGCGAAGTCATTCAGGCGATGCGCCGCCTGCGCCGCATCCCGGCCGGCAAGGAAAACGATTTTGAATTGAGCTCTCCGGACTTCATCAGCAATTTATGGAACCAGCTTACCGGCGCGCTGGTGATTTTGACTACGGTAATCAGTTCGATCGGGCTGCTGGTGGGCGGAATCGGAGTGATGAACATCATGCTCATCTCGGTGACCGAACGCACCCAGGAGATTGGCGTGCGCAAGGCCATCGGCGCTCGCCGCGCCGATGTCCGCCTGCAATTCCTGCTGGAGGCCGTGGTGCTCACGCTGGTGGGCGGCACAATCGGTATCCTGATCGGCGCCGGAGTCTCCGCAACCGTGCGGACTCTCGTGCCATCGATTCCCGCAACTCTGTCTTACTTGTGGGTGACGATCGGGTTCGCAATCTCCGTCGGCGTGGGATTGTTCTTCGGCTATTACCCGGCGAATCTGGCGGCTAATCTCGATCCCATCGCTTGCCTTAGGTATGAGTAAGCCGGGTTCTTTCAAAACCAAAAGGAGGAACAACATCGGTCGTGTGGCCTTAGAGTGCGGCGGGAAACGATCTAGTGGAGTGGAGCGCGCATGACGGTGATTGATTTGAGCATTCTGACCCAACGTGCAGGTCTCTTTTCGTGTGGTGCCACCAGTCGGAACGGCCCTTCTTTCGCCGCGAGTGGTGCGCCGTCCATGGTATCCGCCACAATTACTTCGGATTCGAGAATCCCCGAATCCAGCTCCGCCAGGGAGAAGACCACGCGATAACCGTCCTCCGCTCCGGCGATAACACAAGTCGCCATCGAGGGGCCACGAAATTGTTCTCCCTGCGGGATTCCGGCTCTATGGAGGAGTTCTTCAAGAAGCACACCCTCATACATTTCCGTCTTCTTGTTGTGTGGATTCACTACCGAGAGCGTTTTCCGCGGCATCTTTTTGAGATCAGCAACGGTTAAAACCAGAGGGGTGGGTACCTCACCGCTGATCCGGAGTTCCGTAGCGTTTGCGGTAGTCTCGGCAAGGGCCTTCGGTGGAAGAAGTTGCGCCAGCACGACAGCGAACAGTATAGGAATGCACGCTCGGATGTTGCGATGCACTATTTGAACCTCTTTTTCGGCCCTTGCGGCTTGAAGTAAGTCTCAATCCTTTTGCAGCATGACTTCTGTGGACTTGATCACCGCTGATACTTTGTCCCCCACTTTCAGTTTCATTTCATCCGCACTTCGCTTGGTGATTACACTCTCAATTAGATTCTTCCCGACGCGCATGACCACGTGAGCCATGACGCCGCCGAACTGGATTTCAACAACCTCCCCTTCGAGACGATTTCGGGCTGATAGCGTCATGGGCAAAGGATACGCCTCGTCACTCGAGCAGTCTAGAGGGAGCAGCTCCATGGAAGTCTTCCCGGGTGATGATCCCGCAAAATCAAATGTCGTCGCCACTCCTCGCTGGGCATCGGGCAGACGATTCTTGAAGCAGGGATTCGAGTAAATCCGCCTACCTGGTAGCCGGATTAAGTCGGTTTGACTTAACGGTACGAACCGTATTGAATTATTGCCTCACCCGCGTGGTGCTGCGCCGAGAGGGAACGACTCGGCGGCCCATGGGCCTGCTTTCTGAATTCGAGGGGATTCCAAAATGACCATGAATTACTTGTTGACGAGGAAGGCAGACTCTCCTGCGGATACTCGACGTTGCGGCGGCCGGTCAAAGCGGGCGAGACGCCGCCTTACGCTACCAGCGCTTTTCATCCTGCTGTCTTGTATGCCGTCGGCCCGCGCCCAAGTCTCGGCGAGCATCAAGGGTATCGTCACAGACTCGTCGGGGGCGCCGGTTCCTGCGGCCACCGTGATAACCAAGAGCATGGAGACGGGAGCAGAGCGAAGCGCCACCACCGATGATGCGGGGCGCTATCAGTTTGTTTGGCTGGCCGTGGGGCAATACCAGGTCACCGCCACCAAGCCGGGCTTTCAGGAAGCGATTCGCAACGGTATTCGCTTGGTGGTCGGACAAGAAGCGAGCGTTGATTTGAAATTGCAAGTGAACGCGGTGAAGGCGGAGGTCAGAGTTACCGAGGATGCCCCCATCGTGAGCACCACGACGAGAGATATCTCCGGCCTCGTCGGGGAACAGCAGGTGAAGGACCTCCCTCTGAACGGGCGAAGTTATGATTTGCTCCTGCCGCTGAATCCCGGCGTCGTGAATTTCACCTGGACGAAAACGGGCGGAACTGGGATTTCGAATTCCACCACGGGAAACAACTTCGCCGTGTCCGGGAACCGGCCGCAGCAAAATCTTTTTCTGCTGAACGGCGTGGAGTTTACCGGCGCGGCGGAGAACAACATGCAGCCCGGGGGAACGAGCGGCATGCTGCTCGGCGTGGACGCCGTGCGCGAATTTAGCGTGCAGCGCGATTCTTACGGAGCCGAATTCGGCAAGCGCCCCGGCGGACAAGTGCTGATTGTGACGCAATCCGGAAGCAATCAGTGGCATGGGACGGCCTTCGAGTTCCTGCGCAACAACGTTCTGGATGCGCCGAACTTCTTCGACCAGGGCGATGCCCCGCCGTTTCGGCGGAACCAGTTTGGCGCTTCCATGGGCGGGCCGGTCCAGACAGACAAGACTTTTCTGTTCGGAAATTACGAGGGATTCCGCCAGAGCTTGCACCAAACATCGGCGGCGTTCGTTCCGGACGCGGCTTCCCGCGCTGCAGCTGTGCCGAGTGTTCAGCCGCTGTTGAGTTTGTGGCCCACGCCTCCGGCCGGCGCGCCTGACTTTGGCGGGATCGCGGAAGTCTTCAGCAGTCCACTGCAAACGATTCGCGAGGACTTTGGGACAACGCGCGTCGATCACATTTTTTCGCAGCGCGACACGCTCGCGGCGATTTACACCATCGACGACGGCCAGGACTTCACGGCTACGCCGCTCGATCCTTTCAGCAGCGACGTGGTGACGCTGCGGGAGCAGGTAGCAACGCTGGAAGAGACCCACGTTTTCTCACCGGCTTTGGTGAATAGCGCGCGATTCGGATTCTCGCGCGCGGGCTATTTTTTTACCGGAGAGCCGACGCCGGGGACGCCGGCGGCAAGCGTTCCCGGGTTCCTGCTCGGACATCCCGTGGGAGCGGTAGTCGTTGGCGGCAGCGCGGCATCGAATCCGCAGGCACAGCTCGGCCTAGCGGGGAGCAACAACGGGAGCAACCTGCGTATCGCGCGAAATCTATACACGTTCGAGGATCACGTGACACTGACGCGGGGGCGGCATCAGCTGGAATTCGGCGCATGGTTCCAGCGTTTTCAATCGAACGAAACAATTGCGCTCAGCCAGTTTGGACAAGCGACGTTCACGAGCCTGCAAACGTTCCTGAACGGAACGATTTCCAGTTTCTTATTCGATCCGTCGCCAACGGAGATGAATTGGCGGTCTCTGTTCGGCGCATGGTACGCAGAGGACACCATCCGGATCAGTCCGGGACTCACGTTGACCCTGGGTTTTCGGGATGAATTCACCACGGGATGGAATGAGGCGCACGGCCGCGCCGCGAACTATACCTTCACGAATGGAGTGATTTCGACGCAGCCGCGCGTCAGTGATTCGCTGTTCACGGTGAATAACGCAAAGTTCTTGCCGCAGCCGCGGATTGGCGTGGCCTGGAGTCCATTCGGCGCCCAGACCGTGGTGCGCGCTGGATTCGGAATGTACAACGATCTTCAGGATGCTCTGGGATACCGCGCGGATCAAAACGCGCCGTTCAACCCGGCGTACACGACGCCGCTGACGGTGTCGCAGCTACCGATTGATCCTGCCGGGCCGTTTCCGGCGACGGTAAAGCTCATCCCCGGAGGAGTCCAGCCGGACATGAAGACGCCGACGTTGCTATCCTATTCGTTGAGGATCCAACAGCAGCTTTCGCCGAACACGTCGCTGACCGTGGGCTACGTCGGGTCGCATGGTTATCACGAAATGATCGGCATAGATGCAAACGAACCGTTTCCCGTGATCTGCCCCGCGTCGCCGTGTCCCGCAACATACCCTGCAACGTTTCCCGCGGGGATAGCGAACACGCCGGTGCCGGCAGGAGCTTATTTTGTGCCTACAACGACGAGGGCCAATCCCGCGATCGCGAATACCTGGTCGTGGTTTTCCGAGGGAGTCAGTTCCTACAACGCTTTCGAAGTGGATGTGAATCGCCGCTTCAGCGGAGGCTTGACGCTTCGAGGAGTGTACACGTTCTCGAAGGTTCTCGACGACGGAGACTCGCTCAACGCGACAACATCGGGAGGCGGGCCGGCGCTGGCTTCCAATCCCTTCCATCTGCGGTCCGATTGGGGCTTGGGGACTTTCGACGTGAGGCACGTTGCGGTGGTGAACGCGACTTATGCGCTGCCAGTTGGGCGGGGGAAGCGTTTTCTCGGTGCCCTAGGTGGATTTGGGAGCGCGTCGGTGAGCGGTTGGATGGTGAACTCCATCGTGACGTTAGAAGGCGGCTTTCCGTTTTCCCCGCAGCTCAGCTACAACCCGTCAAACAACGGTGATACACGAAATCCGGTGCGCCCGTTTGCCAATCCGGCTTTCCGTGGGCCGGTGATTCTTGGGAGCCCCAACCAGTGGTTTAATCCCCACGCGTTTCTTGCACCCGCGAACACCGCGGCAAACGGCGGGTTTTACGGCAACGTTGGAAGAGACACGTTGATCGGACCGGGCCTGGCCACCTGGGATTTCTCCGCGCTCAAAGACACGCGCATTCGCGAGCGCCTGAATCTTCAGTTTCGCGCGGAGATATTCAACCTTCTCAATCGCGCGAATTTCAATCTTCCCAATGCCGTTGTTTTCACTCCTTCGGGCCTTTCGCCAACGGCCGGCGTGATCACCAGCACGTCCACCACATCGCGCCAAGTCCAATTCGGTCTCAAGCTTCTTTGGTGAAGCCCGGAAGTCACTTTGCCGGCGAATCGGTGGCTCAGCCCGGCCGCTAAAAAGGGGTGTCCGCACAGCGGCGTACCCCGCCGAAAGTTCGATTGCCGCCAAGCGCCCTGACAGGCTACACTAAGTAAGTTTAGGAGGAACGACTTAGTGTTGATGATTCGCTTGTCGAGGATTGGCAAAAAGAAAAAGCCCTTTTACCGCGTGGTGGTCATCGAGAGGACCCGGCCGCGTGACGGCCGCGTGAAGGAAGCGGTGGGCACGTATGATCCGCTGAAGAAGCCGGCAGAGATCAAGCTCGATGCAGAGCGCATAAAGTATTGGATCGGCCTGGGAGCTCAGCCCAGCGATACGGTGCGCAGTTTTCTACGTTTGCAGAAAATCGCTTAGTTCCCTGGGCCCTCCTGAAAATTTGCGCGCCCCCGGTTTCCGAGGGCCGCAATCCCAGGTAGCCTATGAACGAACTGGTTGAAGCTATAGCCCGTGCTCTCGTGGATCATCCCGAGGACGTGCAGGTGAAGTGCGTGGAGGGCTCGCAAGTCACCGTGCTGGAACTGAGGGTGCATCCCGAGGACTTGGGCAAGGTCATCGGGCGGCAAGGCCGGACGGCGAAAGCGATTCGGACGTTGCTTGGCGCGTCGGGAATGAAGCTGCGCAAGCGGTTTACACTGGAAATCCTTGAAGATTGACTGCTGCGCGGTCTGACTTCTCATTGAGCCGTGAAACTCCACGCTGGGTCCTAGTTGCGCGCATCCTTCGGGCGCGCGGCAATAAGGGCGAAGTCGCCGCCGAAATCCTCACTGATTTTCCGGAACGCCTGACGCCATTGCGGGAAGTTTTTGTCGGGCACCCCGATAGCATGAATGAGCCGCGCCACCTGGCGGTGAAATCCTGCTGGCTGAGCCAGAATCATCGCGGGCAAGCCGTTTTTCATTTTGAAGACGTAGATTCCATCTCGGAAGCGGAAAAATTCCGCGGTCTGGAAGTGCTGCTTCCGTTCGAACAGCGCGTGGCGCTGCCTGCGGGGCAGTATTTCGTGTCGGACCTTATCGGTTGTTCCGTGTTTGAAACCCCGGCCTCGACTCCGGTCATGTCTTCTTCACCGTGCTCGCTTTCCGAAGCTCCGGCTCTCCTCGGAACCGTCCGCGATGTGCAATTTCCCGGGGAAGAGATTTCGGGGACGCCGCTCCTCGAAGTGGAGACATCCGGCGGCGAGATTCTGATTCCTCTGGCGGTGGATATTTGCACGAAAATCGACACGGGCGCGCGGCGGATTGATGTGATTCTCCCCGATGGCCTTCGCGATCTCAACCGCGAATAGGCCGACGGTAGCGCTAGTGGGCGTCGATCGTTGTGACGCTATATGCCGGAAGCGTAATGGTAAGCGACGAGCCGGTTACCGCCATTGTTCCAATGGAGACGGGTTGGATGACGGTTTGCCCCGCAGCAGAAGTGGCGGTCATCTGATAAAGATGAGCTGTGCCGGAGAGCGCCTGGCCGCTGATGACGGTAACTTTGGCGGCATTGGAGCGGTTGATGGCCACGAAGACGACGCGGCCTGGTGCAGTCGTGTCCGTACTGGCGTAAACGACGACGTCCTGCACGGCGCTCGAAGTGGCCTGCAGCGAAGTGCCACCGAAGTTGGCATTTGCGCCGTCGAATCCGCGGAACGCGCGGAAGCCGGCGAGCGCATAGGGATAGGGGCCGCCGGGAGGCCAGAAATTCGCCGCGAAAACGCCCTGGCTGCCGAAGATGCCAAGGTTGTCGGCTTGCGCGATGGTTCCGGCTATGTGGTTAAAGCCCCCGTTTTCGTATTCCGTAATCGCCAGCTTCATCCCTGGATTTTCCGCGTCGATTTTGACTTGCAGCCGTCCGAGGATGTCGATCGGACCACCCAACACAGAGTTCGTAATCCAGGAATTTTCTTTGAACGTGGTATCCCACAAACTGCGCGGGCTTTGCACGATGGCCTGAATCTGGGTGTCCGTCAGAGAAGAGCCAGTCATGTTGATGACTCTCGTTGTGCCGTCCGTAGCTTCCGAGTACCAGTGGAAATCGTAGACATCGACGAGGGGCTTACCGTATGCCGTCGAAGCAGTCTTTATTCCTGCGAGGTACCTGTCCGCGAACCAATTCGTTCCGTTGGGCGTGGGGCTCAGAGTTGGATCCCCCTGCCAACTGTAGATGCCGTTGAAGCCGTAGTTCACGGGCCCGAAGATAACCACATTCGGGAACTGGTCTTTCAAGGCCTTTGAGAGAGTTACCGTCTTGGCGATGTGGTTGTCCGCGGAAATATTCGTCGAGCCCTGGACCTCTTCATGCGTGGAATTCCAGAGATCCGGTTCGTTGTCGAGACTGATAAACGCCGGATGCGTAGGCCCGACGCCGAAGATCCCTTGGCCGGGGAATTTCTGGTCCAGGGCCCAGGCGAACTCGTCCATATACGCGTAGGCGTCACTGGTGGGTGGGTTAATGGTGAAAGGCGTGGCGTCTTTGGTGCTCTTTTTTTCAATGACCTGCTTGAACCGCGACAAATTGGGAAAGGGACGAGCCACCGGGCCGCCCTCGTCCGCGGACACGTAGCCTTGTAGCTGGAAGGTTACAAGACTTGCCAGGCCCGCGCCCTGATCTCCGGCGATAAAGCTCCGAACTGCTTCTGCCGGGACATTGCTGGCGCTCAGATAGTTGTCGTTTTGATAGAAATAGTCGCTTCCGGCATTGGACGCGTTGGTCTCCCAATTGTAGGCCGTCCACCGATTGCCGCCGGCGCGGTCGAAAGTGAAATTTGGCTGCGGTGCAGTATTGCCGGAATAAAAATTGGTGCCGTAGATCCACGGCGAGATGGCCCTGGTTTTCGTGGGATCGATGGTGATGGTGACGTCCGCGACTGCGTTTCCGGGCGTGGCGCTGGCCTGATTTGAATTGCCACTCTCGCCGGAAGAGTTCACCGCGGTGACCACGTAGTAGTAGGTCGTACTGTTTGCTACCGTCGTGTCGACGTAATTCGTTACCGGTGGGGAAGCAACGAGGGTGCCGTAGGGTCCGCCGCTCGTCGTCGATCGTTTGACGTTGTAGCTTGCCGCGCCAGTACTCGCTGTCCAAGACAACGACACCTGCCCATTTCCTCCTGAAGCAGTGAGTCCGGTAGGCGCGGCGGGCGTAACGGGTGGCGGAGGCGCGACGGGCGTGGCGTTCACTTCGGCGGAGTTGACGCTCTGGCCGTAGGAGTTATATGCCGAAACGACGTAATAGTATTTCGTTCCATTGGTTACGTTGTTGTCCGAGTAGCTGGTCGTAGACGCCGTCGCGATTTGGTTTTCGGCACCGCTCGTTGTCGAGCGTTTCACATAGTAGCCGGTCGCGGCGGAGCTGGCGTTCCAGGTCAGGTTCACCAGGGCATTCGCGGCTGTCGCCGTAAGAGCTGTGGGTGTGGCTGGCGCAGACTGGCCTCCCCCACCGCCGCCCCCATAAGAGCCGCAGCCCCCCAGCCAGAGAGGCGTTACGGCCAGCCACCAGAGCCATGAAATGCGAGTTTGACGATCGATTATGCGCATGAAATTGGCCCTCGATGAGGCACGCGACTGCGAGCGTGTTGAACCCCGAATCTCCGACGCCCGCTTGAGAACAACTGTTTCATTAGCAAGAGGTTATGAGACGGAGAGAGACCTGGCAAGCTGTCCAAAAGGACAGAAAGAGTTCCACTGCTTGGGCCTTGTAAACACTTACGAATTGTGGCGCCACCACGGCCTCTAGCGAATCTGAATGCAAGACAGAATGGCTACTCTTCCCGCGATTGGCTACACTTGCTTTTGCATGAGATTCGATCTAATCACCATTTTCCCCGAGTTTTTTGGGGGGCCACTGGAGCACGGCATCGTGCGCCGGGCGCGAGAAAGCGGTCTGGTCGAGGTCCACGTGCAGGACTTGCGGGAGTTTACCAAGGATCGTCACCGCACGGTGGATGACCGGCCGTTCGGCGGCGGCGAGGGCATGGTGCTAAAGCCGGCACCGCTGTTTGAAGCCGTGGAATCGCTGGTTGGGCATGGTGCGGGCGATCGATGGAAGGCGGGCGGCGAGGATGCGAAGACGGCGATCGTCCTGATGTCCGCGGCGGGGAAATTGTTCCGCCAGGAAACGGCGCGGCGTTACGCGCAGTTGGAACGGGTGATTTTTATTTGCGGGAGATATGAAGGCGTTGACGAACGCGTGGCGGAGTATTTGGCGACGGACGAAATATCCATCGGAGATTTTGTCCTCAGCGGAGGCGAGCTGCCCGCCATGCTTGTAGTGGACGCCGTGACGCGCTTGTTGCCCGGAGCGTTGGGGAATCTGGCGTCGTCGCAGAACGAGTCGTTTAGTGGAGGTGCACAGGCGGGATGCGCATCGCTCAGTGGAAGGGGGGGTAGGAATCAGGAGCAACGAGCTAGCCCTCACGATCTCTTGGATTTTCCACATTACACGCGGCCCGCGGAGTACCGTGGTTGGGCCGTGCCTGAGATTCTCATCGGGGGGAACCACGCGGAAGTGGCGAAGTGGCGGCGTGCGGGTGCGCTTGAAAAAACTCGCCGCAATCGCCCCGATCTGCTGCCAAAGGAATAAAATGGAGCGTCTTGAGGTTCATCATTCCACGACAGTGCCTCAAGGGCTAGGACCAGGTGCGAGGTTTCATGAGTAGGGAGACAAACGGTTACCGGCTCGAAAAGCCCATGGCCATTTATTACGAGCATCCGGATTGGTTCCGGCCGCTCTTTCAGCAACTCCATGAGCGCGGCGTGCCGTGGCTGAAGATTGACGCGCGTCATCACCACTACGACGTAGACTCCGCGGAGCGCGAATACTCGCTGCTCTTCAATCGCATGAGTCCTTCGGCGTGGCAGCGCGGTTTGGGCCACGCCATTTTTTATACTCTCAACTATCTGGCGCACCTCGAAGGCCAGGGCGTTCGCGTCGTCAACGGCTACCGGTGCTTCAACCACGAAATCTCGAAAGCGCTGCAACTCACGAACCTCGAAAAACTCGGATTGCCATATCCGAAAGCGCGGGTCATCAACCATCCGTCGCAGGCTCTAGACGGGGCGGAGGCTATCGGGTATCCGGTAGTCATCAAGCCAAATATCGGCGGCAGCGGTGCGGGGATCGAGCGTTTCAATTCGGCTGCAGATTTGCGCGCGGCCGTGGAGGCCAACCGACTCTACTTTGGCATTGATTCCACGGCGCTGGTGCAGGAAGCGTTCACGGCGCGCGGCGGAATGATTACGCGCGTCGAAGTTCTTGGCGGAAAGTTTCTTTATGCCATCCAGATTCACATTACCGGCGAGAGCTACAACTTGTGTCCTGCAGACATTTGCCAGAACACGCGAGGCGAAGAACTGACGCGCATCGCCTGTCCGGTGGACGCGCCGAAAAGCGGCATGAAGGTGGAAGGCTACGATCCGCCGCGGCAGGTCATCGAAGACGTCGAACGGATCGTGGAGCTTGCCGGAGTCGAAGTTGGTGGTATCGAGTACGTGATCGACGACCGCACTGGCCGCCAGCTTTATTACGACGTGAACGCGCTTTCCAATTTCGTCGCCGATCCGGTGCGCGTTGTCGGCTTCAACCCCTACGCGAGGCTCGCGGACTTCCTTATCGCGGAGGCGCAGCGCCACGAGGCGAATCGCAACGAGCGCGTTGCCGCGGGAGGTGGCCCGCGATGAGATACGGCTACTGGCTTCCCGTTTTCGGCGGGTGGCTTCGCAACGTGGAAAACGAAAACATGGAGACGAGCTGGGCGTACGTGAAGAAGCTCGCGCAGCACAGCGAGAAAATTGGCTTTGACTTAACGCTGATCGCCGAACTCAACCTGAACGACATCAAGGGCGTCGAGGCGCCTTCGCTGGATGCGTGGTCCACGGCAGCGGCGTTGGCCGCGGTGACCGAGCGGATCGAGCTGATGGTGGCGGTGCGGCCGACGTTTCATCTGCCTGCGCTGCTGGCGAAGCAAGCCGCCAACATCGATCAAATCAGCAACGGCCGGCTCACGCTCAACGTGGTGTCTTCGTGGTGGGCCGATGAAGCGCGGAAATATGGCGTCGCATTCGAACAGCATGACGACCGCTACGCGCGTACCAGCGAGTGGCTTGACGTTCTGGACGGCGTCTGGAAGCAGGATCATTTTTCATATTCGGGGAAGTATTACCGTGTGGAAGATAACGTTCTCGAGCCCAAACCGGTGGCGAAGCCGCGGCCAATGCTGTACGCCGGCGGCGAATCGCCCGCAGCGAAAGAGCTGATCGCGGAAAAGTGCGACGCTTATCTGATGCACGGCGATCCGCCGGAGCGCGTCGGCGAGAAAATCGCCGACTTACGCGAGCGCCGCGCGAAGCACAATTTGCCGCCGCTCAAATTCGGCGTTGCGGGATACGCGATTGTTCGCGAAACGGAACGCGAAGCGCAGGAGGAGCTTCGGCGCATCACGGACGTGCAGCAATCCGCGGCAGGATATGCCAACTATCAGCAATGGCTGGCCGGAACGCAACTTGAGCAACGGGTTTCCCTGGAAGACTATTCGGTTTCGAATCGCGGATTGCGGTCCGGCCTCGTCGGCACGCCCGAACAAGTGGCCGAGCGTCTGGCCCAATTCGAAGCCGCGGGCGTTGACCTGGTTCTATTCCAATTCAGCCCGCAACTCGAAGAAATGGACCGCTTTGCGGAAACGGTCATTCGCAGAAATTCCTCGCTAGCGGCACCGGCTTAGCGGATCGCTCGTCACCCACCGGACCCCAAATCCGCTAGGCAAAATGTAGCAATTTGTCTATAATTACAGATTGCGTCTGAAGAGTTGGCCCCGCCTGAGTGGGTCTAAAAGGAAACAGGAACATGAATCCGGTAATTCGTAAGTTACATGAAGCGCAACTGCGCAAAGACCTCCCCGAGTTTCGCGCGGGTGACACCGTGCGCGTCAACGTCCGCCTGCAGGAAGGGGAAGGGGAAAAGGTCAAGGAACGCCTCCAGGCATTCGAAGGGGTGGTGATCTCCAAGAAGGGCCGCGCGTCCGGCGCGACGTTTACGGTGCGCCGGGTCAGTTTTGGCGTCGGCATCGAGCGCATCTTCCCGCTCCATTCGCCCACCATCAGCTCGATTGAAGTGGTTGGCAAAGGTAAAGTTCGCCGGGCACGGTTGTACTACCTGCGCGACCTCCGGGGCAAAGCCGCCCGCATCAAGCGCGCTGCGCGCGAGGAGGAAGTCGCCGCCGTGGCCACCGCGGGCGCCGAAGCGAAGGTTTAATCGGCGCTCCTGCTCCCAAAATCTACTGGCGAAAAGAGCCTCAGTTTCCTGGGGCTCTTTTTATTTTGAACGGCACTGCAGAGCCGCTAGGGCTGAACGTTGGTAACGCCCTCTGTTCCGGGCTTCGGGAAATGCTTTTCGTACCACGCGATCGAGCGGTCGGTGGAATCGATGTTGTGCTTGACTTCGCTGAGGCCGTGCCCTTCGCGCGGATAGCGCACAAAAACTGCCTCGGTGCCCACGTCCTTCAGTGCGATAAAGAACTGCTCGGCCTCCGCGATGGGCACATCGTTGTCGTTTTCGCCGTGCATCAACATTGTCGGCGTGTGCGCGGCGGCGACATGCTTCAGCGCGGAGCGTTCCCACGCGACGTCCATTAGATTTCCCTGGTGCAGGAACTGGCCGAATTCCATCTCTTCATACTGGTTGTAATACGTCATGTAGTTGTAGCTGATGAGGTTGGCGATCCCGGCGATAGGCACCGCGGCCTTGAATTCATTCGTTTGCGTGATGAGCCAGTCGGTCAGTTGGCCGCCATAGCTCACGCCCTCGATTCCCATGCGTTCGCGATCGATCCACAGGTATCGGCGCACGGCAGCGCTCACTCCATACAAAACATCTTGCCCTTCGTTTCCGTCCTGGTCGGCGAAGACCGCGTCCGCGAACTTCTGCCCGTAGCCCGTGGAACCGCGATAGTTCACCTGCAGGATCGCCCAGCCGTGCGCCGCGTAGACCTGATTCTTGAAATTGAACACCGGGCCATTTTGTCCGTGCGGCCCGCCGTGAATATTGACGATGAGGGCGTGCTTCGATGTTGCGGTCATTCCCAGCGGCTTGGTGAGGAAGGCTTGGACTTCAAACTTGTTGTCGTTGCTGATGAAAGTGAAGGACTCCACTTCGGCAATCTGCTTTCCCGCGAAGAGTTGCGCGTTCAAGTCCGTGAGCTTGCGCGCCGCACCGTTACCCGCTTTGAAATACAGTTCCGCCGCGTCTTGCGGCGATGCGAAACCGTATGCCAGCGCCCCCTCTTTCCCGACGGACCAGCCGCCCACGCCTCCCGTGTCTTTCACCACGTACTCGGGCTTGCCGCCGGCAATCGGCAGCCGCACCAAATGGATGCTGCCGCGCTCCTGAATCGTGAAATAGACCGCGCTTCCATCCGGCGCCCATCTCGGCGCACCCTGACGGTTGTCCAGGACTGCACCGATTTCGCGGCGGTCGCTGCCGTCAGCGTTCATCAACCAAACGTGCGTGTCTTCCATGGTCGTTTCACGGTCGGTCAACCCGCGGCGCGTCCCGCGAAACACGATGCGTTTGCCGTCTGGCGACCACAACGGTTCGTACTCGTTGTATTCCGTAGCCGTCAGGCGGCGGATGCTGTTGTCCGCAACCTGCAACGCAAAAATGTCATAGTTGAAAAACTCATCCTGATTCGGCTCGCGATTCGAAGCGAAGAGAATCTCCTTGCCGTCGGGCGACCAGTCGATGGAATGCTCGTCGGTCATCCCTTGTGTGAGCTGGCGCACCTGCTTGGAGGACACGTCCACCACGAAAATGTGCAGGCGCTGATTGTCGTTGAAGCGTGTCATCCCTTCGCCGGCGTCGGGCTTATAGAGGTACCGCGTGATCACCCTGGGATCGCCGCTGGCTTCCGCAGCCTCCGCGCCGGGAGTCGAGGAGATGAACGCGATCTGTTTGCCGTCGGGCGACCAGGTGAAATCTTTGCCGGTGCCGGGCAGCGGGCTGTTGGTACCCTCCGGAGCGGCGAGAAATGTGACCTCCGAACCATCCGGACGCGCCACGAACAACCCGCCTTTTTCACCCTGATGACCCTCGAACGCGAACCACTTGCCATCGGGCGACCAAAGCGGTCCGCCGCCGGAATCCTTCTCGCCGCCTACGCGGACGGATTTCTGCGTGGCCAGATCCATGATCCAGAGTTGGCCGTAAGGCCGGCCGGGCCGGTCTCGCCTGACTACGCCATAGGCCATGCGCCGGCCATCGGGCGATAGCTCGACGCTCCCAACGGATAACAAGCGCGAAAGGTCGCTGCTGACGAGTCCTTGTGCCACGCCTGAGGGAACTAGTATCGCTGAGACGAGTGTGCAGCAAAGACGGAAACCGGCTCGTCGCAAAACAGACCGCAAGTAAAGACCCATGGAATTCTCCCTTTGCGCGGAAAGCTTCGGAGCAGGATTGCCCGGCCATCCTAGGCCGCGTGGCGCTCCGCGGTCAACCTGTCTTCTGGCGTGACCGTCTCTTTCGCGCGCCGAGTTGTACAGGATGCTTGTGCTTGGGCGATCTTCAGTAGACGCGGCGTCTCCAAAGATGGTTCCTGTTGACATTCAACAGGAAGGAGCATATGCTCCTGTTGTTTATCTAAAGGAGAAAACATGGATCCTCCCCGCGGAGAAGTTCTGCAAGGCACGCTCGACCTTATTGTTCTGCAAACCCTTCATGCCATGGGCCCGCTGCACGGCTATGGCATCGCCCAGCGCGTCCAGCAAGTCTCCGAAGACTTGCTTAAGCTCAACCAGGGCACGCTCTATCCTGCCTTGCTGCGGCTCGAGCAGCGCGGCTGGATCGCTTCCAAATGGGGCGCTTCGGAAAATAACCGCAAGGCAAAGTTTTACTCGCTGACACGCGCGGGTCGGAAGCAGTTACTCGAGGAGACCAGGAGTTGGGAGCGCATGACCGCGCTCATGGCGCGCCTCCTTAGCGGCACGGAAGGAGCCTGACATGGAGTGGCTCCCTGTCTTCGCCGTGCGTTTGCGTGGCCTGTTTCGCAAGCGCCATCTTGACGGTGACCTCGACGCCGAGCTCCAGGCGCATCTGGAGTTGCTCACCGAGGAAAACATTCGCCGAGGCCTGAGTCCGGAGGACGCGCGCTACGCCGCCCGGCGCGAATTCGGCGGCGTCGAACAAGTCAAGGAGCTGCACCGCGATCAGCGTGGCATTCCGTTTCTGGATGCGCTGCTGCAAGACCTGCGCTTCGCTCTTCGAGCCTTCGCGAAACGCCCGGGATTCGCGCTTGTAGCGATACTCACGCTCGCTCTAGGAATCGGAGCCACCACGGCGGTCTTCAGCGTGGTCGATCGGATCCTCTTCCGCAGCCTGCCCTACCCCCACGACGAACGCCTGGTCAGCTTTGGCGATAAAGCGCCCTTCGAAGCGAATGAATTCGTGCTCGGCCCGGATTACGTGGACTGGAAGAAAGCGCAGACTCCGTTTGCGTCCGTAACCTCGTTTGTCCCTGGCGGAGCCGATTGCGATCTCACCGAGCGGAACCCTGTCCGTCTGAAGTGCGCGCTCGTCGAATCCACATTCCTGCCAACCTTCGGCGTCCAGCCTTTCCTCGGCCGCAATCTCACGAGCGACGAAGACCGGCCGAAGGCCCCGCGTGTCGCGCTCATCACCTATGGGCTGTGGCGTTCCCGCTTCGCCAGTGACCGCAATCTTCCCGGGCGTACCATCTCCCTCGACGGTCGGCCCACGGTCGTCGTGGGTGTCCTTCCTCCGCAATTCGAAATGCCCTACCTCAGCCACGAAGACATTCTTGTTCCTGCCGCTCTCGATGGCTCCACGGATCGCGGGCCCAATGCGCGGCAAATGATTCTGCGGGCCTTTGCGCGGCTCAAGCCCGGCATCACCATCAAGCAAGCGGCGGCGGCGATGGAACCACTCTTCGAGCAGTCCCTCAATTACGTTCCGCCCCAGTTTCGTCACGAGGTATCGTTCGCCGTGCGTTCTCTCCGGGACCGACAGATCCAGGATTCCCGCGTCGCTTCCTGGGTCCTGCTCGGCGCTGTCCTGGCTGTTCTGCTTGTGGCGTGTACCAACGTCGCGAACCTGCTCCTCGCGCGGGCAACCAGCCGCATGCGAGAACTGGCGGTGCGCACCGCTCTGGGAGCGACGCGCGCACGGCTGGCTCGGCAGGCGTTCACGGAAAGCCTGCTCCTGGGAGCGCTGGGCGGCCTCGCTGGTTGCGGGTTCGCCGTGCTCTTGCTGCGCCTCTTTGTCTCCATCGCGCCCGAAGGGATTCCCCGGTTGGAACAGGCCACGATGGACGTTCGCGTTTTCCTTTTTGCGCTCGGCGTATCGCTCGTCTCCAGCATGCTGTTCGGCCTCGCTTCGGCGTTGCGCCGCCCGTTGCCGGAATTGCTGACCGGGAAAGAGATCCACTCGACGTCGCGCGGTGTGCTTCGCCACGCGCTGGTCACCGTACAGATTGCCGTTTCGCTGGTTCTGCTCGCTGGCGCTGGTCTGCTCCTGCGCAGCCTCTGGAAGCTCGAAACCGTTTCACTCGGCATGGACGCGAAAAGCGTCATCACCGCGGGACTGGATCTCGCTCCCTACCGTTACCCGGACTCCGCGAAGCAACTCGCCTTCTTCAGCCAGCTGGAATCCCGCCTGGAGCAAATGCCGGGCGTTACTGCGCTGGGCTTGAGCGACACGCTGCCTCCTTCCGGAGGGACGCAAGCTACTTTTCTGTCGGCCATTGAAATTCCCGCGCACGCCAAATTCAGTGCGGGCACCGGCGGAATGATTGGCTTTCGCTTCGTTACCCCGAGTTATTTCCCTGCGCTGGGCATCCCGATCTTGCATGGCCGCAGCTTTCGCGAAGCGGATCGCTCACCGGCGGAGCAGCCTGTGATCCTCAGTGAAGCACTCGCGAAAAGGCTTTTCTCCAACGGAGAGGACCCCCTGGGCAAATCGTTCCGTTTTGGTTCGCAAAACGAATGGCGCACCATCATTGGCATCGCTGGAGATGTGAAGAACCACGGACTCGCAGCGCCCGCCGATCCTGAATTTTACCTTCCCTGGAAAAATGAGGTTGGCGGCTCCTTCCGCTCCGGGCATTTGATCGTTCAGAGCGCGATCAATCGGGATGCCGTTGCGCGCTGGATTCGTTCGGAAGCCGCGGCCATCGATCCGACCGTTCCGGTGACGATTGAAGGCATGATCACCAGAGTCGGAAAGCTGGCAGAGCGGCCACGGTTCACCGCGGTCCTGCTGTCCTTGTTCGCGTGCATGGGCGTATTGCTTGCGGGGATTGGGATCTACGGCGTGGTTGGATTTCTGGTTGCACAACAAACCCGGGAAATCGGCATTCGCATCGCGCTCGGCGCCACTCCCCGGAATGTCCTGACCATGGTGCTCCTGACCATGGTGCGCTGGACGGTTGCGGGTGCGGCGCTTGGCCTGCTAGGGGCTTGGCTCAGCTCTCGTTTCCTGGACTCTCTTCTTTTTGAAGTTCGCGCCCACGATCCGTTCCTTTTCGGTTCGGCGCTGTTTGTTTTGCTCGCCGTGGCGTTCTTGGCCGCCTTGATTCCCGCCCGGCGCGCCATGCGCGTCGATCCCATGGTGGCCTTGCGCTACGAGTGAGGAGAGCGAAGAATGCTTCGGTTGGGAAACCTGCTGTCACGATTCTGGAATCTATTCCACAAGCAGCGTCTCGACCACGACCTGAATTCCGAGCTGCAAACTCATCTGGACTTTCTCACCGAGGAGAATATTCGCCGGGGCATGAGTCCCGCGGAAGCGACCCGCGCGGCGTGCCGGGAATTCGGCGGCGTCGAGCAAGCCAAAGAACGCTACCGCGATCAGCGCGGCCTGCCCTTCCTAGAAACACTCTTACTGGACGCGCACTACGCGCTGCGTCTGCTGCGCAAGAGTCCCGGCTTCACCGCCGTTGCCGTTTTGACCCTGGCCCTCGGCATTGGTGCGAACACTGCCGTTTTTGGATTGGTGGACTCGGCGCTCTTGCGTCCCCTGCCGTTCCGGGAGCCGGAGCGACTGGTCCATATCTGGACGACTGACGCGGGCGGTGACCTGCACACACCTTCGCCACCGGAATACTTGGCCCTGCGGAAAAACAGCCGGTCGTTCGAAGAAATCACCGCGACCGGATGGGCTAATTATTCTTACGGAGACGATGAATCCGCGTGGCAAAACTTGTCGGGGTTTCTTGTAACCACCAACTGGCTGCCCACGTTGGGGATTCAACCAATTCTGGGCCGTAACTTTTCCGCTGAAGAACAGCTCGCTGGCCGGGACACCGTTGTGATTCTTTCCTATAGATGTTGGCGCACCCGATTTCACGCGGACCCAGGCATTGTCGGAAAACAAATTTCTTTGAATCGCCGCACGGTCACCATTGTGGGTGTATTGCCGCAGTCCATTGGTCGATATTACGAGGACATGGAGATCTTTGCGCCTCTTGTTTTGGACTCTTACGCAAGCCAAGGAAAGCTCCTGTCGGGGATTGTCAGAGTGCGGATTGTGGCGCGCATGAGGCCCGAAGTGACGCTAGACCAAGCACGTTCGGAAACGGAAGTGATCGCGCAGCAATTGAAGGGTCTGCGGGCCCCCGCCGATCGGAGCGGACATCTGGTCGTTGAGAAGTTCACGGAAGAGTTCCGGCACCCCGGACCGACGGTACAAAATGCGCGGCGCGGCTTATGGATGATGGCCGGCGCGGCCGGAGTTGTGCTTCTGATCGCGTGCGCAAATGTTGCCAGCTTGCTTCTGGCTCGAGGCGTGAAGCGCCACAAGGAGTTCGCACTGCGCGCGGCCCTGGGGTGTTCGCGAGCGCGGATGATCCGGCAGCTCCTGACCGAGAGCACTCTTCTGTTCCTTGGCGGTGGAAGCCTCGGCTTGGTTATTGCGCAATGGGCGAAGGACATCATTGTCAACGCCGCGTCCGGAATGGCTCCGGGAACCTATCTGCAAATCGATGGACGCGTTTTGACGGTTTGCTTGGGCATTTCGCTTCTCAGCGCTTTGTCTTTCGGGATCATCCCGACATCGCAGGCGACGCGCGTCAATCTGAACGACAGTTTGAAAGATGCCGCCCCCAACGCGGCAGGCGGATCACTGTCGCGACGGCCGCGAAATTTCTTGGTTGCATTCCAGATTGCCCTCGGCATGGTATTGCTCGTGGGCTTCGGATTATTGTTCCGCACTTTGCTGCGCGTCGAATCCGCAGATGTCGGGTATGATCCACAAAATGTTTTGACGGCCACTGTTCGACTGCCAGCGACGCGTTACGCCGACCCGTCCGCTCGAGCTCGTTTGATCCATCAGGCGGTGGAGGGCGTGCGCTTGATGCCGGGCGTTGAATCCGCTGGTATCACGGACTCTCTTCCGATGGAAGGTGCGGAGAGTTCGCGACTAAGGATCGAAGTCCCTTTTTCCGAAGCTGCACCCACGGAGGATGAGATTTGGTTTCTCTCCGTCAGCCCCGAGTACTTCTCTACACTGAAGGTGGCCATGCTCGCCGGGCGTCCCTTCCGCGACGCGGACACTCGCGAGTCGAGTCCGGTTGCCGTCATCAACCAGACGTTTAGCAAGCAGTACTTTCCAAGGGCCAACCCCGTCGGCTATCACGTCGCTCTGGCCGATTCACCAACGACATGGAGGGAGATCGTGGGCGTAGTTTCTGATTTCCGCCAGCGCAATCCTGAGGAAGACCTAAGGCCCCTCGCGTATTTTCCTCTCGCGCAAACATTGCCTGTCGGACGTTGGAGCATGGCGATTCGGGTTCGTGCGCCGAGCGACATGGCCGGCGCCGCCCGGAATCTCCGCAAGTGGCTTCAACCTGTGGACCCCCAGCTTAATTGGGAGCTGGGCAGCATGCAGCGGCAGATTCACGATTCCGAGTCGCTCACTCTTCGTCGGCCATTGATTACCTTACTAGCTTCCTTTGGAACCTTGGCGCTCCTGCTGGCCATCGTGGGCGTTTTTGGAGTGACATCGTATTCCGTGACGGAGCGCACGCGAGAGATCGGCATTCGCGCGGCACTCGGGGCAGCCCCCGCCGAGGTCGCTAAACTCGTCTTGCGCGAAACACTCCTGGTCACGCTGGCTGGCCTGGGAATGGGTACGCTCGCCGCATTTGCGCTCACAGGACTATTCCCGACAGGGCCTATTGGATGGAGCGGGTCCGGAATCTATCTCTATGGCGTCTCTCGAACCGACGCCCCGACGTACACAGGTGCTGCTGTCCTGCTGGCGGGCGTTGCCCTATTGGCGTCTTGGGTTCCCGCGCGACGGGCGGCGCGGCTCGATCCATGGATCGCCTTGCGCCACGAGTAAAGAAAGAGTTCGCGGTGTTCGCGTACTGCTGTCCTCAAACTTCTCCATTTACGAAGCGAACCCTTTCGCGACTTCCGCGTGGTAGAATTCACCGCGAATGAGCCGACTCTGCTCTTCCCGTTTCGAGCGAGCAGCACGCAAACTGGGCTGGATGCGCATCGCCGGCATCGATGAGGCCGGACGCGGTGCGCTCTTTGGTCCGGTCGTTGCCGCCGCGGTGATTCTCAACCCCAGGCGGCGCATTGTCGGCCTGGACGACTCCAAAAAGCTCACTCCCGAACGCCGCGCGGAACTCGCGCCGCGCGTGCGCGAACACGCTCTTGCTTGGGCTGTCGCCGAAGTGGACGCCCAGCGCATCGACGCCTGGAACATTTATCAGGCCTCGCGCCAGGCGATGACCGCTGCGTTGCAGCAACTGACCATCCCGCCCGACTACTTGCTCATTGATGCTATGCAACTCGACGTCTTGATCGAGCAAAAATCTCTGATCAAGGGCGATCGACGCAGCATCTCCATCGCAGCAGCCTCGATCCTGGCGAAAACGCATCGGGACATGCGCATGGAAGAGTGGGACGCCATCTATCCGCAATACGGCTTGGCGCGCCACAAGGGCTACGGCACTCCAGACCATCTCGAGGCTTTGCGCCAACACGGCCCCACGCCCTTTCATCGCTATTCCTTTGCGCCGGTGCGCGAATCCGGATGCTGGGCTACGGGCGCGACCCAAACGCAGCTCCCGCTCGAGAATTAGGGGTTTGATCCCTGATCGGGAGGCACACCGAGTTCTCAGGCGCTTCGCCTCGTTTTCGCCTGTGAATTTCCTGAAAGGAAAGGGGATAACTGGCTACTCACAAGGTACTTCGGGTTCGTTGACTTGTCTTTTTCCCGCCTGATAGCGTAGTCCAGTAGGGTTGCGGGTTTTCCGCTGCCGCAAGCAATCGAGGAGAACGTCCCGGACAGACTCCCGCGGGGAGGTTTGTCCCAGTTCGCGCATGGCTTATAACAAAAGCAAATACGTAGAGGCCGCACAAAAGCTGCTGAATCAAGGCAAAGTCGCTCAAGCCATCGCCGAGTACCAAAATATTCTGAAATACGAGCCGCGCGATCAGGTCACACTCATGACCATCGGCGAGCTCTATATCCGCCAAGGCGAAACGTTCCAGGCCATCGACTATTTCGAACGCCTCGCGCAAATCTTCGTCGGCGACGGCTTCCTGACAAAAGCAATCGCGGTCTACAAACGCATCGCCAAGCTGGCTCCCGAGGAAATTCGCCCCCTCGAAAAGCTTGCTGATCTCTACGTTCAACAGGGCGTAATGAGCGAAGCCCGGCCTCTTTTCCTGCAACTGGCGGAAATTCACCTGAAGAACAATCGCCAGCCCGAAGCCGTCGGCTTGCTCAAGAAACTTCTTCAAGCGGAACCTGACAATCTTCGCATCCAGATCCGCCTGGCCGATTTATATCAGGCCATGGGCCAGACCCGGGACGCCATCGAGGCTTACGTGTCCGCTTCGCAGCGCGCGCTGGCCCGCGGTGACCAGGGAGAAAGCGAAAAGCTCGCGGACAAGGCTCTGAAACTCGAGCCCAACAATTTGGCCGCGGTGATCATCAAAGCGCGCTCGCATTCTTCCCAGGGCAATCTCGCCAAGGCCGCCCAGCTTTTGGAACAGGCGGCCGATCTCGAAAAGGGCGGCGAACAAACCGAACTCCTCCTCGACCTGTATCTCAAGAATTCCGATTGGGACCAGGCTTCCGCGCTCGCGCATCGCGTGTTTGAAGCGGACCAGAAAAATTTTGGGCCGATGCAAAAGGTTGTGGAATCCCTGCTGAAGTCCGGGAATCCCGAAAAAGCCATGGAGATCATGGAAAAATCCCGCCTGCCCATGATCGACGCCGGTGAGCATGAGGTTGTCGGGAAATTACTCAACGAACTAGCCGCAAGCATGCAGGGCAGTATCCAGCCGCTCGAATGGCTCGTGGAATTGTACGGTCGCACCAGCGATTCCTTCCGTTTGCCCGACGCCCTGGCGCACCTGGGAGATGCCCTGGTCGCCGGTCACCAGTGGGAGCGCGCCAAGCAGATTTTTCAGCAGCTTGTCGACCGCGATCCGGACAGCGATTCGGCAAAGCGCAAACTCAATGGCGTGCTCCGCAAAATGGGACAACTGCCGGCGGGAGAGGCAGAGGATTTTCCCGAGGAAAACCTGCGCGCGGAAATCCCGAAGCCCCCTGCCCCCAAGCTGCCTGTCGACGACGAAGAGCCTGCTCCCGAAGTGCCCGTCAAACCCGCCGCTGTTTCCAGCGAGCCGGCGCTTGACGAAGAAACGCAAAAATTTATCGCGCAGTCGCTCACCGACGTGGACCTCTTCGCGAGTTACGGCCTCACGCAAAAAGCGATTGGATTGCTCGAAGCTATCCTGCGCCGCGCGCCGCGCCACACGCCGACGCTCGAGAAACTGCTGGACTTCGTTCTCGGCGCAGGCGACGACCGGCGCACCGCCGAACTCGCCGCGCAGTTGGAACAGATTCACTGCCAAACGGGCGACAAGCGCAGCTCCGAACGATTCGGAGAATTGCGCCGTCGCTTCCAGCGTGCCGCCGGTTTGACGGATGAGGAATTGGCGATCGCGGTTCCTCCGTCAAAACCTGCCGCTCCGGAAGCCGCCGAAACCGAGGCTGCGGAGGGTACGATACCTGAAATCGCCGCTGCGCCTGTGGCGAATGAGCCTCCGCCCGCTCCTGTGCAACAAGCGCGCCCCGAGCCTGTTCGAGTGAACTCGGCTCCCGCGCAAGCCGAAGTGCAGGAAGTCGATTTGTCCGACGAATGGGCGACCCTTCTCGAAGAGACGCGTCCCGCCGAAGCGGCTGCTCCTCCTGCTGCAGTGCCGGCGAAGCCCGCTGCTGCTGCTCCTACGCGTCCCACGAAACCTGGGGAAGTAGAAGAATTTCAGATTGGTAAGGAAGCTCCGGTCGCCGACCCATCGGAGGTCGCCAGCGCCGCTCCCGCAATTCCGCTCAAGCCGGAACCCGTCATTGAAAAGGCGAAGGCCAAGCCTCCGGCCAAACAAGTGCCGGGGGCTAAAGCTCCGGCGAAACCTCCCCAGAAGGGCGAGCCCGAATTCGAACTGGAACAGGAATATGAACTGGTACTGGATGCGGAGCCTCTGGTGCCGGCGTACGACCAGAAACCGCCCGAGAAACCCGTCGCGCCACCCGCGCCGGTCGGAAAAAACGCCGCGCCAACTCCACCCGCGGGCAGCAGTTTCGCTTCCGATCAATTCCTTGCCGATCTTGCCAACGAAATCGATCAGCTTGGCATCGGCGAGCTGACACCGAGTTTCTCGGAAGGGGCGCCAAGCGCCCAGCCGCCCTCCGTGGCAAAGAAAGATGCGGCGCCGTCTCAGTCCACCGAGTCGGGTCCGCTCAAAGAAGTGTTCGACGAGTTTCGCGCCGAACTCGGCGAGATGGGCGCGGAGGACGAAGACCTCGAAACACACTACAACCTCGGCATCGCGTTCCGCGAAATGGGTCTCCTCGAGGAGGCCATCAGCGAGTTCCAGAAAGTCGCCAAAGCCAGCGACCGCGGCCGCGCTTTCCGCTACACCATGCAGTGCTGCACGCTTCTGGGCCTGGCCTTCATGGAGAAGGGACAGCCGGCCATCGCTGCGATCTGGTACGAGCGCGCTCTGAAGACTCCCGGCAATGATCCGGAAAGCACGCTCGCCTTGCGGTATGATTTGGGCGTAGCTCAGGAATCGGCGGGCGAGCCTGAAGCGGCGCTGAAGAGTTTCTCCCAGGTCTATGCGATGAACATCGACTATCGTGACGTAGCCGAGCGCATCGCTGCCCTTCAGAAGCCTATCCGTCGATCCTGAACCATACCTTGCAGGACGGAATTTCGCCGAACCATGAGCCGGTTTTATCGCGCATTGCTGGTCGTACTTGCGTTCGAAATGGGCGCCATACTTCTCTATTTGCCGTGGTCCGGCTATTGGGAACAGAATTTTTTCCTCAGCCACTACCCTTCGCTCATGCCCATTCTGCTTCATCCCTCCTTTCGCGGCGCAGTGAGCGGCGTCGGAATCCTGGATATCCTTCTGGCAATCGGCTGGATCGGTTCGCGCCCGGGGCCTGATCGTGTCCCGCCTCAATAACTCAACCCGCGGGCCACTCCTTTGCTACGTGACCGACCGGCCCAGCCTTCCGGAATTCGCATCTCAGAAAGCGCAAGAAACTCTGTTGTCGAAGATCCAGGCCGCGGCCGCCTCCGGTGTCGATTGGATTCAGATTCGGGAGAAAGATCTTTCCGGAAGAGACTGTGCCTCGCTCACGCGAGAGGCCTTGCAACGTGCCGGGAAATCCCCGGCGAGCAACGGAGTCCGGGCGCGCATCCTTGTGAACGACCGGTTGGACGCGGCGTTCTCGGAACGTGCCGGCGGTGTACATCTCGGCGAGACGAGTCTTCCGCTGCCGGAAGCCAAGCGATTTATCAAGAACCGCGGCGAACTAGAAGATTTCGTTATCGGCGTTTCCTGTCACTCTCTGGAAGCCGCGAAATCGGCTGCGAGCGACGGCGCGGATTATCTCTTTTTCGGCCCTGTTTTCGCTACGCCGCGGAAAGCCGCGTTTGGCGCCCCGCAGGGCCTGGAGCGCCTTCGCGAAGTCTGTCGCGCGGTTTCCATCCCGGTGCTGGCTATCGGCGGAATTACTCTGGCGAACGCCTCCGATTGTTTTGCGGCGGGCGCTTCGGGCATTGCGGCGATTCGCCTCTTTCAGGACGCCCGGGACATGTCCTCCCTGGTGCAGTCGCTGCGGAAGCAGGCGCATTGATCAGCGCTCCATCAGCCGTCGGAGGAGCCGTATCTGCCCGGCATGATAGATGTCGTGGTAGGCGATGCCGTAGAGTTGGGGCACAAATCTTGCAGCTCTCGCTGTAGGCAACAATTTTGCTACCGTCGCGAGCAAGGCCCGGTGCTCGCGCTCAAGTAATTGTTTGTCAGCACTCCAGGCGGCCTCGTTCCCTTTGCCTTTTTCGGGCCGAGTAAAAAAATTACTTCCTTTGAGGACGAACGAGCCGCGCTTTCCGCCCGCGATTCTTCGCCGCACCGCGTATTTCCAGTACGCGGCGTGGAGCATGACTTCCCAAATATTGTGCCGGCCCGGCCCCGGGCGCCACGCGGCATCCCGTGCAGTTACGCCCTTGATGGATTGCCTGAGGTTCGGTCCGTGCCAGGTCTTTTTCTCGTAGCCTTCTTCGAGCAGCGCGAGCATCAGCTTTGTGCAATCCACTGGGCCTCCTCATGTGAGCGTAGGGAGAAGGAATCCCGCCAAGGATGGCGCGCCACCTCCTCAGTGTCAACGCCTGGTAGTCCTGACGTCAAGAATTCGTCCGACGGGATACCGTCCAGCGGCGCGGGTGGCAAACGGGGCCCATTTTCTAGATGAAAGTCACTTGCAAACGATATAGGACTAAGTTAGTCTGAATTTGTTTATGCAAATCATTTGCAAGGAGAGTTTGTGGTCCCGACCTGTCGGCTCGCTTTGTGTGGCTCCTTCTGTCTTTTTCTGCTCTCGTTTTGCCCGGCTCCCTGTGCCATCGCCCAGGAAAGTCCGTACTTTGTCGCCTATGATCACTACCTGGAGGAACCCGGCAACCTTGAGATCGAGTACTTCTCGACCTTCGGCACCCAGCGGGGCGGAAACGACTTCCACGCTTACTGGGCCGAGTTTGAATACGGGGCCACGGCCTGGTGGACCACGGAAATCTACCTGGATGGCCAGACTACCTTCAACGACAGCACGGTGTTTACCGGTTTCCGCTGGGAGAATCGCTTCCGGCCTCTGAAGCGCGAGCATTTCATCAATCCCATCTTCTATGTCGAGTATGAAAACAAAAACGGCGCGGACAAGATCCTGAAGGAAGGCGAAGGCCACGACGTGGAATCGGACTTCCTCGTTTCGAACGCCGTGGCTCGCAGTGAGCGTATCCATGAAATCGAGTTGAAGCTCATCCTGTCCAGCACGTTCAAGGGCTGGAACTTTACCGAGAACACGCTCGCGGCCAAGAACCTTTCGAATTCACCGTGGGAATTCGGCTACGCGCTAGGCGCCAGCCGCCCGCTCGCGCTGAAGGCCTCCGCCAAACGCTGCACCTTCTGTCCGCAAAACTTTGTCGCCGGTGTCGAAATGTATGGCGGCCTGGGTGACCGGCACAGCTTTGGACTCCACGATACCGCGCATTACCTGGCGCCCGTGCTGGCGTGGAATTTGCCCTCCGGGTGGGCGCTGCGGATTTCGCCGGGCTTTGGTTTGAACGACAACAGCCACCAATTCCTCATGCGTTGGGGCGTGTCGCGGGAAATAACCGGCTTCGGCTCGATGGTCGGCCGGCTCTTCGGCGGGCCCAAGTGAAAGGTTCGGCCGCGGCGCTTGCCGTTTGCGCTTTGTTTCTTGTGGTTTCTATCGCGCTGGCGCAGAACCAAAATTCCGACAAACCAGCCGGCGTCGAAACACCAAAATACGATCCCGCCGTCTACGCCGAATTGCAAAAGGCGCCCAAGAAAGCGCGGGAGCGTGCCAACCCGCTGGAGAACGATCCAGACGCCGTTGCCGCGGGCGCCATCCTATTCGAACAGCGCTGCGCGGAATGCCACGGCAAATCCGCCGAAGGCTCGAGCAAGGCTCCGAGTCTTCGCGCCCCCGAAGTACAAAATGCGACGCCCGGAACTCTCTTCTGGCTGCTGACTAACGGAGTGGTTCGAAAGAAAATGCCGGTCTGGTCGAAACTTCCAGAACCTCAGCGCTGGCAGTTGGTGCGCTACATCAAATCGCTCGGCGTGTCAGTCCCAGCGGCGGAATCTCCCGCGCCGAAACCGTGATGGAAGAATTCTAGTTCGCAGCCTTGGCAGCATCGTTCAGAATCATCGCCAGACGAACGCCAGCTTCTGCCAGCGCCGTCTGCGCGGTTTTCGCGGAATTGGCTTGATACGTCTCGCCGACGGCAAGGTGCTTCTCAAGCATCCGCCGGCCCATGTGATTGTTTTCGGCGCAGCTCTTCAATTTCAGGTCCGGCTCGATGGCGATTTTCTCAGGGAAAGGATCGTAGACGGCTCTCTCGGCCCGCTCGTGGCTCTCCCAGGCCCAGTTGTCCACATGGATGCCCGCCGCTTCCCACGCGGCGATTTCGCCGTGAGACTTTTCGTCCAGTTCGTCTGCGTACCTGAACGGGCTAGAGACTTCCATGTCGCGTTCCACAATTTCCGTGTCCCAGACCTGATGAAGATTGGGTGAATAATCCTCACGCTCCGGATGGAGCGAATTGGGCAGCGGTTCATGGCGAAGGTATTTCACCGGCACGCAGTTTCCGCCGTTGTCGGCATTGGTGATGGCGTGCAGCGGCTGATGCATGTCGCCGACAAAATGGATGAGGTAGCGGATCGCTTCGGCGCGCTTCAAAGGATCGGCGGACTTGTCTTTCAGAATGGCGCGCTGCTCTTCGATCGCACGCGTCACGCATCCTTCGGCACGGCAGTACTCCGCCAAATCGCCCTTGTGCTGCCCGCGTGGAATATCGATGTAATGCCAGGGGCCGTTTTTGCGCTCGTTGCGCACATCGTCCGGCCAGGTGGAGGCCTCCACCATCAGGTCCGTCGTGGCATTGCCGCACCAGCGCTTCAGCTTCGGATCAATCGGGTTATCGCCAAGAAGTTTCTGAACCATCTGCCGGGCTTCGGGTGTCAAATGCTTCTCCGCAATCAAGGCCACCGTCTGGTGACCCTTGCAGCCCCATGCGCCGGCGCGAGGAGCAGTCATCGCCAGAAACGCCAGAGCAGCCACAGATAACACAGCCTTATAATTCACAGTTTCTACCTCAATAGGAATTGTCGGTTGCCTGCGGCGGTTTCAAGCGCTGAGCCAGCGCCCGATCGGTTTCCACGATTCGGTGTGGTCACAAATCACCCGCAAAGTCGCGGTGATGGGAATCGCCAGAACCAATCCCATGCCTCCCCACACCCAGCCCCAAAAGAGCAGCGCGATGGTGATAGCCACGGCATTCAGGCGCACGCGGCGGCCCACCAGTTTGGGCGCCACCAGGTTGATCGCCAGGACGTGGATGGCAGTCAGCGTCACCGCAATCAACGCGAACTGCCCGAGCGTTTTCCATTTTGCGAGCGCGATGAGAAAGGCCGGCAGCCAGGCCATCACCGCGCCAATGTAAGGCACCATGTTCAGGATCCCGGAAGCGATTCCCGTGAGAATAGGAAACTCCATCCCGATGAACCAGAAAAACAGGCTGCTGGACGCAATCACGACCAGCGTCACGATGCTCATTCCCGCGAGGTAATCGCGCAAGACGTCGCGCAAATCCTCCAGGGTTTCCTTGACCTGCGTCCGGCGCGAAGCGGGAAAGAGCTGCAATGTTCCGTGCCAAAGTTCCCGCTTTTCCGCGAGCATGAAGAAAACCAGGAAGGGCATGAAGGTAACTTCCAGAAACAGCGCGTACAGGGAGCCGATGCCGCGAAAGATCAACGTGCGAACGACGGTGGGTTCCGCCCGCACGGTGGCCGCGGATGACGCGCCGGGATCCGGCGCGATTTGCGAAACCTGGCCTTCAATCCCTTTTATTTTGCCTTCCACGGCGCCCGCTGCCTGCCGAAGGACCGTGCTGTATTTCGGCCAGTTTTCCGCAAAGTCCGCGACCCGCGTCCACAGCCCATAGCCTCCCCCGAGCAGCACGGCGATCAGGATCAACACCATCACCATCGCGCCCAACGTTCGAGGCAGACCCATTCTTTCTAGGAATTCCACTGCCGGATCGAGAAAATAGGCCAGCAAAATGGAAAGCAGCAGCGTGATCACCACGCCCGCGGCGTAATAAAAGAAGAGCAAAATGATGGCCGCAGCAAGCACCCGCATGCTGAAGTTGGAACTGGTGAAGCGAACCATGGATGGCGGCGTTTGCGTGACGGACACGAGCAACTCCGGTGCTACACGTTAGCACATTCCCGCAAAACGTTTACGGGCTTGTGGACTGCTGCTTTGATAGGGCCAATCTAACAATTGGAATGATCTGCTTCTTGATTTGGCTCCGTTATGCAATGAGCATGCGCGGAGCCAGGCAGTAAACTCGCGGTTTTGCGTGTGCTAAGATTTGGTAGGTCATCCGCACGGAAGCTGGCCGCGACCGGGCCCGGCCACACATTCTGGAGAAACAGGTTTTTCCATGGGCAAAGAGTTTTTTGGAACCGACGGGATACGCGGTGTCCCGGGCACGCCCCCGCTCGACGATGCTACTCTCTACGCCACCGGGCGCTCCCTGGGAGCGTATCTCAAGCGCGAACATGGCGCGGCGCATGTCCTCGTCGGGATGGACACGCGCGAATCCGGCCCGCACATTGCTTCTTTACTCGCGGCGGGTCTCGCGCAAGCTGGAGCCAAGGTTGCCTTTGCCGGCGTAATTACCACTCCGGGCGTTGCTTGCCTCGTTCGCCAGCGTGATTTTCACGCCGGCGTGGTCATCTCCGCTTCGCACAATCCCTTTCAAGACAACGGCGTGAAATTGTTTTCGCACGCGGGGATGAAATTCCCCGAAGCCGTCGAGGAAGAGCTGGAAGCCGGGATTTTGAAGCACCGCAGCGAAGCCGCTCCAAAAAACCTGCCGCCGCTCGCTGCGGACGAATCCCTTGACGCTGAATATCTCGCTTTTTTACGGAAGCGGTTTATCCCCGGCGCGAAGCTGGGTAGTTTCCGGATCGTTCTCGATTGCGCCAATGGGGCCGCTTACAAGCTTGGCCCGGAGCTCTTCCGCTCGCTCGGGGCCGACGTGATCGCCATGGGCGTTTCACCTGACGGCCGCAACATTAATGCCGCATGCGGCTCGCTTCACCTTGCGGGTCTGCAGAAACGTGTCGTCGCCGAAAAAGCTCGTCTGGGTGTGGCCTTCGACGGGGATGCCGACCGCGCGCTTTTCGTCTGCGAATCCGGAAAAGTCGTGAATGGCGACGGCGTGCTTCTGGCCGCTGCGCGCTTCCTTAAAGCCCAGAACAAACTCAAAGGCGACCGCGTCGTCGCTACATCCATGTCCAACCTGGGCCTTGAGCGCGTGCTGGCGCGCGAAAATATTGGGCTGGCCCGCGCTTCCGTCGGCGATCGCTATGTTCTCGAAGAAATGCTCCGCAGCGGCAACGTGCTGGGAGGCGAACAGTCCGGGCACATCATTTTTCTCGATGACAGCCCTGCCGGCGACGGCCTGCTCACGGCCGCAAAAATTGCTTCGCTGGTCTCTATGCACGGCAAGATTGAATCGCTGGTGGAAGGCCTCAAGGATTATCCGCAGCTTATCGTGAACGTGAAGGTGCGCTCGAAACCGCCGCTCGATACGCTCCCGGAAGTTTCGCGCGCCCTCGCCGAAGCCCAATCCGCGCTTGGCGACAACGGCCGCGTCGTCCTGCGCTACTCCGGCACCGAGCAGCTTGCCCGCGTCATGGTCGAAGCCGAACACGAGGCCGACGTCCAGCGCTTCAGCCAGTCGCTTGCCAACGCCCTCCGTTCCTCTATCGGCTTCTGAGCGGCTCGACTCTGCGCGTCTCTCCTGCTCTCCGGGTCTCTGCCCCATCTTTCATCCATTCTTGAGGGAACTTTTTGCCTGGCCGCGACATTACACTTAGTGAAGGATTCAGGCGGCTTTCCATGCAAGATGCACTGCCGGCGCTCGTTCTAAACTCGGAGGCCCTTCCTCGACACGCCTTGGACGAAACGCCCAGCAGCCAAGCGAGTCCTCAAGGCTCGCCCGTATCCTCTAACACCGGCGCCAGCGACGAACGGCTCATGCTGGCGTTTTCGCAAGGCTCATCGGAGGCCTTTACAGAACTCTTCTCCCGGTACAAGCAGCCCATCTATGGATTTTTCCGCCGCCGCGTTGCCGAACCCGCCCATGCGGAAGAACTCACCCAGGAAACATTTTTCGCCTTGCTCCGCGCCGCCACTCGCTACCAACCGCGGGCTCTGTTTCGCACTTATCTTTACGCCATCGGTTTCAAGATACTGCGCGCGCATCGCCGCAAAGCCGCCTTCCGCGCCACGTTTTTTGGCCATAGAAACTCTGCTCCCGATCCTTCCAGGCAGGATTCCACCGAGTCCGTTCTATGGGTGCGTCGAGCCGTCGAAAAGCTAGATCCTGTCGATCGGGAAGTCCTTATGCTTCGTGAGTTTGAACAGTTGAGCTATGCCGAAATCGCCGACCTCCTGCAGCTTCCGTTGAATACGGTGCGCTCACGCCTTTTCCGTGGCCGCACCGCACTGCGCAATTTGCTCCTCCCGCCGCAAGAGGAAGCGAGGAAAAATTCATGAACACCTCAACACAAGATTTTCTCCCGGAAGAAGTGATGGCTTTTCTGGATGGTGAGCTCACGCTGGAGAAATCCGCCTTGATTAGCCGTCATCTGGAAGCGTGTTCCAACTGTAGGGAGCTCACCGGGCGACTCAGAGCCACGTCGCTATCCTTGTTACAGTGGCAGACTGACGAACCCAAACCGCCCTTGCAGGCAAGCATCATGGAAAGTGCTGCGAAAGGACTATTTGCGAATTCCGCCAGACCCCAATGGCGTCGGCGTTTTGAGCTTCTCTTTTCTCGTCCATTACCATGGGCTTTGGCGTGTTTCACCATGGTTGTCCTAATAGGGGCACGGCTCTTTAGTTCCGCACCTAGCCTAAGTTCTCGAAACAAAGCTAAGGAATATCGCTCTGTGTTGCTCACGAATCCGACGTCCCCTGAGGGGAGGTATGACACTTCTGAGGGCAAAACGGCTGTTGGTGGAGGCGGTGAGTATGCCTTTTCATCCGCTTTTCCTGCAGATGGGCCACGAGAAAAAACGGGCATCGTGACTAAGTCGGGTACTTCGCCATCGGAACCCATGATTGCGCGTACCGTGTCGCTTTCCATCGTGGCAAAGAATTTTGAAGCTGCGCGCACCTCACTCGATGCCATTCTTGCCCGCCACAACGGATACGCTGCAGGGCTGAACGTCGCTACGCCCCCAGGGGCGACGCGTACGCTGCAGGCATCCTTGCGCATTCCCGCGCCGCAACTTGCCGCTGCGATCGCTGAATTAAAAGCCCTCGGCCGTGTCGAGGCCGAAACGCAAAACGGCGAAGAAGTGACCCAGCAACACGCCGATCTTCTCGCGCGCCTGAAAAACTCCCGCGAAACCGAGCAGCGCCTCCAGGATGTTCTCCGCACGCGCACCGGCAAAGTGAAGGATGTCCTTGAAGTCGAAGAGGAGATCGCGCGCGTTCGCGGCGAAATCGAGCAGATGGAAGCCGAGCAGCAAACGCTGGAACATCGCGTCAGCTTTGCCACCATCGACCTGAAACTTGCCGAAGAGTACCAGGCCGAGCTCACCACTCCCGCTCCGTCCGTTCTGATGCAGCTTCGGAACGCACTCGTCGACGGTTTTCGCACCGCCTTCCAGAGTCTTCTGGCTCTCGTCCTGTTTTTTGCAGAGTCCGGTCCCACGCTATTGCTGTGGCTGATGATCCTATCGATTCCGGCTTGGATGCTCTGGCGGCGTTATCAACGGTCTCTCGCGATGGGATCAACCGCGGGAGTTTGAGATGACACGAATGCATCGTAGGAAGCCAGGCCTCTTTTCCACAACCGCTTACATGAGTTTGGAGTGATGATTTTGCACGAGAAATCCGCAATAACGATATTCCTGATTTTCTTCACTGGAGCTTCTAGCAATCGAGGGCTAGGCTGCAATCCCAGTACCGGGAAAACTACTAAACACGCTCCCAAAGAATGGAGAGCAGGGCCGTCATTCTGTGGGATTTTGTAGAATTCCAGCGTGTAACATTGTTCTCTTTCCGCTGGCCCCGTTGCTAAACGCTGTACTTTCAATCGACTCTGAAAGTCTCTCGTGGAACGCTCGCCGCTGGCATGCGGTTTGCTCTCTGATTCGTAACATAAAAGATTGGCTTCCCGGGGTGGCCGGAACCGATCCTCGACTCGGTTACCGGTTTGGGGCGTCAATTACGAAAAGGGGGCTTGCACCAGCCCCCTTTTTCATTTTTTATCCTTCGTCGAACGAGCCCCTCAACCAGGTACCGCCAGCATTCATCAGAAGTGATCCCCAGACCGGACGTCAGGTCTGACCATGGCCTGGAACGGATGTTTATGGCCGCAAAAAAATGAGCGGCCGATGGGGGGACCGGCCGCTCTGGCGTGGGGATGGAGGGTACAGTAATCCGGAGTCCGTCTGGCCATTCCGCCGTCCAGCTGCGCTCGCGAGCAGCAGGACGACACACAGGAGCAAACAAAGTCGTTTTACTCCAGAAACCCAAACAACTCCCGACTACTTGGCCAGTTTGTTCTCTGCGGAATCCTCCGTCGATAGCTCGCCGGGTTCATTCTCTCCGGTACTTCCCGCTCCCGCCGCAGCCGCCATTTTGGTACGGAAGTACTTCCGAAGAAGCACGCATTTCAGAGATGTCGAATCACTTTTTCGAGATGGTCGATCAATGCGCTCAGCTTTTCTCTGTCTTCGCCGGAGAGAGAAGAGAGAGCTCGCGCCAGTGATTCCACGCGCCGCCGCCGGCCTTCCTGGAGGATCCTGGTACCCTTCGCCGTAGCTTCCAGCCGCACGCGCCGCCCGTCTTCTGTTTTTCCGCGGCGCACCAGTCCCGCGCGCACCAGTCCCGCGACGATGCGGCTCATAGTCGGTGGGCGGACCTGTTCGGCCTCTGCGAGTTCGCCGAGCGACCGCGGCCCACCTCCCAGCACAAGCACGGACAGCGCGGAAAGCTGCGCCGGGCCCACGCCGCTTTCGCGGTCGCGCACACGCAAGCGCCTCAATAAATGAATCGCCGCGGAGTGCAGCCGGTCGGCGGCCTCGAAAGTCGCGCCCCCGGCGAAACGTTTGGACTTGACATCCGTCATAGAATATAGTTAGCTATGCTAACTAAATTGCTCCCGGAGGTAAACTACCCATGAGCACCGCTGCTCGAAGCCTTGGCATCAAGAACATCGGACAGATTTCCATCATCGTTCATGACCTCGAGCGAGCCACGGCATTCTACCGTGACACGCTGGGTTTGCCCTTGCTCTTCACCGCCCCCAACCTGGCGTTCTTTGATTGCGGAGGCGTGCGGCTGATGCTCGGCCCCGCCGAGACTCCCGAACTGGATCATCCCAGCTCCCTCCTCTACTTCCGTGTTCCCGATCTCCATGCTGCTCACCAGCGGCTTGTGGATGCAGGCGTGCAGATTGTAGCCCCGCCGCGCCTAATTGCCCCCATGCCGGAGTATGATTTGTGGATGAATGCCTTTCGGGATTCGGAAGGGAATATCATGGAGTTGATGAGCGAGGTGCCTCGTGTTGCGTAAAACTTTTCTTTTGTTACTGCTCTTGCTGATACCGCCCACACTCGTTGTAGGGGCAGAGGGCAAGGACGGCTCTTTCAAAACCAGCGATGGAGTAAAGCTGCACTATCTCGAAGCCGGCAGCGGGCCAGCCATCTTTTTCGAACCGGGCTGGAGTATGCCCGCCTGGATTTGGGATCCGCAATTCAAGTACTTTGCCGACCACTTTCACGTCGTAGCCCTCGACCCCCGGTCGCAAGGCGACTCTGACAAGCCCACCGAGGGCAACTCTTGCGAGCGCCGCGCGCAGGACATCAAGGAGCTCCTCGAACATCTTAAGCTCGATCACGTTGTCCTGGTGGGCTGGTCGCTCGGGGTCCCGGAATTGCTCACCTATGCCGAGCAATTTGGCGGGAGCCGCGTCCGCGGCTACGTCCTCGTAGACGGGTTTGCGTGGGACAAGCAAGATCCGCAGTTCATCACCACCATGGTGGGAATGTACAAACAGATGCAGACCAACCGCCGCGATTTCACGGAGAAGTTCGTGCGCAGCATGTACAAGAAGCCCCAGCCCGAGGAGTACATCCAGCGCGTGGTGGCAGCTTCGCTCAAAATGCCCTCGGACAGCGCCGTCGCGGCCAGCGTCAACTCTATCAGCCGTGCCGACTGGCGGCCCGCCCTGGCCAGGGTCGACCGGCCTGTTCTGGTGATGTGCCAGGCGCAGTTGAAGGGCATGGCCGCTGCCCCGATTGTTGCCGCCATTCCCACCGCCCGCGTTGAACTCTTCGAAGATGCCGGTCACGCGTTGTTTGTCGATGACGCAGGACGGTTCAATGCTTTGCTCGGAGATTTCATCCTGCATCTCCCGGAGCACTGAGGACCTCGCCGCAACTGGACGACCGAAACTGGAATAGGCAGCCCCGCGCTACAAGGGCCATGCGGATTACGGTATCCTTCCAACGCTATGCATGACCTGAACTATTTCAGAGACCACCTCGAAGTCTTCGCCGATATGGCGAAGAAGCGCGGTATCACGCTTGACCTGGAGGAATTCCGGGCGTTGGATAAAGAACGCCGCGAGCTGATTACAGAGACGGAGGCGCTCAGGGCTCAACGGAACAAAGTCAGTGACGAGATTGGGCGGCTCAAGAAAGAAAACCTGAGTGCGGATACGCTCATCGCAGACATGAAGGCTCTCGCGGAACCGATCAAGGTCAAGAGCCTCCAAACCGTCGAACTCACAAAAAGGCAGGAAGAGTTTTTGCTAAGAGTCCCGAACCTGCCGCACGCCAGTGTGCCAGTCGGGCACAGCGCGGAAGAGAACGTTGAAGTCCGCCGGTGGGGTGCGCCTCCTAAATTTGATTTTGCGCCGAAGCCCCACTGGGAAGTCGGCGAAAGAGCCGGAATCCTCGATCTCGCGGTAGCCGCGAAAATCACCGGAGCACGCTTCGCCGTTTACAAAGGCTGGGGAGCACGCCTCGAACGCGCCCTCGCAAATTTCTTCCTAGACGTGCACACACACGAGCACGGCTATACCGAAATCCTGCCGCCCTTCATCGTCAACACGGCCTCACTCGTGGCCGACGGTAAGCTCCCAAAATTCGCCGAAGATATGTTTCGGCTGCAAGGAACGGATCTTTGGCTGACCACCACGGCAGAGACGGAGCTGACCAACCTTTACCGGGGCGACACCATCGAGGCCGACGCCTTGCCTATCCAGGTGTGCGCTTGGACCTCCTGCTTTCGCTCCGAAGCAGGCGCCGCCGGAAGAGACACCCGGGGAATCAAACGCCAGCATCAGTTTCAAAAGGTCGAACTCTTCAAGTTCACACGGCCGGAAAACAGTTATGGCGAGCTCGAAACGCTTGTTGGCGACGCGGAAACGATTCTCCAAAAGCTCGGCATTCATTATCGCGTGGTGCAGTTGTGTACCGGCGATCTGGGCTTCGCTTCCGCGAAAACATATGACATCGAAGCTTGGGTTCCTTCTTCCGGCGAATTCATGGAGATTTCGTCCTGCTCCAACTGCGAAGCGTTCCAGGCGCGCCGCGCCGGCATTCGTTTCAAACCGAAAGGCGGTAAGAGCGACTTCGTGCATACGCTGAATGGTTCCGGGCTTCCCGTCGGCCGCACATGGATCGCCATCGTGGAGAACTATCAGCTGGCCGATGGCTCGATTTTGATTCCTGAAGTCCTGCGCCCATACATGGGCATTGACCGCATTCCAGCCGCGGATGGAAGCCGCGGAAATGTGCCTAATCTGTAGTTTTAGGGTCTACCGGCTATCCACCCTGAAATAACCGCACCATTTCCACAACTCATTGTATACAAACGGCTTAACTGGATCTTGGGAGGTTTTTCCCCAACCGGGCAGAAAACAATTCGCCTCGCAACCCTTTGAAATCACGCCTTTTCGTTTGACTACCCCTTTTCGCCTTGCATACACTCCCCTCACGGCCCAATCGAGGGTGATTAGCCAATGGCGGCCGTTTAGCTCACAATCATTAAGATGAATCTTCTTGCTCGCATCGTGAGATTTCTGTTTTGGCTGCTCATCCTCTCTTGGGGATTGCGGCTGTTGCGCCGCTTCGTCGGCGGCATGCTCAGGAATGACGCGGTCGCTGGCCCGCTTGCTGCCGATGACTCTGTCGGAATTCCATCTGCGTCGCGCCGGTTGGTGCGCGATCCTGTATGTGGAATGCACGTCGACGAAACGCGTTCCATTCCGTTCCGGGATGGGGGCGGGCTTGTGCACTTTTGCTCCGCTGCCTGCCGCGACGCGTATGCCGTTAGTTCGAAGAAACTTGCGGCGAACGGATAACCAGAATTTCGATGAACGGAACCTGGGCCAAGTGAAGAGCAAAGTTGCTTAGACAAATCGAGTAGACGAAAGGACCGACGCCAATGGCCACGGTCGCAAAGCCCACAACCCCGACAAGACAGATAGGCGCACCGCCCATGGTGCCCCGCATCGCCCCTCGCGAGGACTTGAATCCTTTTCGCATCGCGCAGATTCAGTTCGACATGGCCGCCGAATTCCTGAAGCTCGATCTCGGCCTGCGGCAGATTCTACGCACTCCGAAGCGCGTGCTGGAAGTTTCCTTGCCCACCAAGATGGACAACGGCCAGGTGAAGGTGTTTACCGGCTACCGCGTGCAGCACAACGTCTCGCGCGGGCCGGGCAAGGGCGGCATCCGGTTTCATCCGAACGTGACTCTAGACGAGGTGAAGGCCCTCGCGGCCTGGATGACCTGGAAGACCGCCACCGTGAACGTTCCCTTTGGCGGAGCCAAGGGCGGCGTCATCTGCGACCCCAAGCGGATGTCCAAGAGCGAGCTCGAGCGCATGACGCGGCGCTACGCCAGCGAGATCCTGCCCATCATTGGCCCGTCGCAGGACATTCCCGCACCGGACGTTTATACCGATGCTCAAACCATGGCTTGGATCATGGACACCTACGCCATGACCGTTGGCCACTCGGCGCACGGAGTCGTCACCGGCAAGCCTGTTTCCATCGGCGGTTCCGAGGGGCGCGGCGAAGCCACCGCGCGCGGCCTGCTCTACGTCGTCGAAGAAGCCTGCAAGCTGAAGAAGATTTCTCTGCGCGGCGCAACCGTCGCGATTCAGGGATTCGGCAACGCCGGCGCCACCGCCGCCCGTCTCTTCGCCGAAAAGAAAGCAAGAATCGTCGCTCTCAGTGACACCCGTGGCGGCGTCACCAATTCCCGCGGCATCGATCCCATCAAAGCCATTCGCTACAAGGAGCGCTCCGGGACTGTCGTGGGCATGCCCGGCGCGTCGCGCATTACCAACGACGAGCTTCTAACGATGAAGTGCGACATCCTCATTCCCGCGGCGCTCGAAAACGTCATTACCCTTCACAATGCCGAGGCCGTCAAGGCCCGCATCGTCGCCGAAGCCGCCAACGGCCCGACCACGCCGCACGCCGATGAAATCCTCGCGCGCCGCGGCGTCATCGTGCTGCCGGACATCCTCGCCAACGCCGGCGGCGTCACCGTCAGCTACTTTGAGTGGGTCCAGAACCAGGAAGGATTGATGTGGGACGCCGACGAAGTGAACGCGCGGCTGCAGAAGATCATGACTCGCGCCTTCCACGAAATGGTGGACACCATGCGTAAGCATCACGTTCCCCCGCGCGCCGGCGCCATGATCCTCGCCGTCGGCCGCGTTTCCGAAGCCACGCTCATCCGCGGCCTGTTCCCGTAATCCTGCTGGCATCAGATGTTTGGAGTCCCTAGGATTCACGACCGGCTAGTAGATTTGATTTGCCTTGTGGGTATCGCCGCGCTCATCTCTTTAGTATTGGCTTTCGGCAGCGTAAGCGTTTTCCTTCAGATTGGCCCAATGCTACAAGCCTCGTTCCTATCCGCTCGGTCACATAGTTCTGATTCTTAGAGGAGTTTGCCTGCTGATTGCGGCGTGGATCGCTGCTACGACAGCCGTCGACCGATGGAAATTCAGGAAGCAGGGCCGCTCGCTGGCCATAACTGGAGCAACGATCCTGGGAATCCTTACGCTCCTGGCAATCTTCAGGAGCACTGTCCAGGGCTGGGGTTTTTGGGTGGTTATTTTGATCCTAATTCTCAGCGTGGAAACGATTGTCTACCTTCGCCTCCCTACGATTCGTTCCCAATTTTGAGTCGCAACCTTCGGTGCAGAGAAATTCCTGAATTTATCTCTTGCGTTGAAGATTGCGCGCGCGTACATTCGCAGTTGCCGGTCCGTTTTCTCGACGAGACCGGCTATTTTCGTAGTTGGAGTAAAAAGAAACGATGGGCACGAACGGGCACGGCCACCCAGCGCCGCCAATCCTGCTGACGATCGCGGGTTTTGACCCCTCTTGCGGCGCGGGCACCGCCGCGGACTTGAAAACGTTCGCCGCGCACGGCTGCTACGGCGTCGCCGCAATCACTTCTCTCACGGTCCAGAACACGCAAGGCGTCGAATCCGTCCATAACACACCCAGCGCGGAATTGCGCGCGCAACTCGAAGCCTTGGCCAAGGATTGCGACATCGCCGCGGTAAAAATCGGAATGCTCGGCAACCGCGGCAACGCCGTCGTGGTCGCGGAATTCCTCGACGCGCACAAATTTGCCCACGTCGTGCACGATCCGGTGATGAAATCGTCCAGCGGCGCGGAACTCCTGGACGCCGCCGGCATCAAATACCTCGCCACCGAACTTCTGAAGCGTGCCAGCGTCATCACGCCGAACGTTCCCGAAGCCGAAGTTCTCACCGGGCTGGCCATCAAAGACGTCGCGGACATGGAAGCTGCCGCGCACAAGATCGTGGAGATGGGCGCGCGCGCGGTAATCGTGAAGGGCGGCCACATGGAGCGCGCCAATGACGTTCTCTTTGATGGCACGGAAATCTTTCAGCTAGCCGGTGACCGCGTGAAGGAAGAGACCTTGCACGGGACGGGGTGCACGTTTGCTTCCGCATTTGCCGCGCAGCTTGCCGCCGGGCGCGCACTGTTCGAGGCGGCCACGCTGGCCAAGGCTTACGTCACGAAAGCCATCGAAAAGGGCTATCCTGTGGGCAAGGGCCGCGTCCCGCTCGATCATTTCTATCGCCAGCGCATCGAGCCCCCCGCCCGCGGCATCCACGAAGTTCCCCAGCACGGCATGCACCCCGCCGCTGAACCCACCGCCCACTGAGCATTTTCTTATTGTTTATGGACGATGCGGCCGGCGACGATGGTCGCCACTGGTCCGCCGTTAAACGCCCGTCCATCGAACGGCGAGTTGCGCGACTTGCTTGGCGATTCTTTGACGTGGTAGGTCCAGGAGTGATTCGCTGAAAAAATTGTTAGGTCCGCAGGCTCGCCAGCAGTGATCTTTCGTTCGATCCCCAACACGCGCGCCGGCCCTGCCGTGAAGAGCTCGACCATGCGCATCAGCGAAAGCCGCCCGCTCTGCGCCAATTGTTCCAGCGCCAACGCCAGCGCCGTCTCAAATCCCAGAATCCCAAACGGCGCGCGATCGAACTCCACGTCTTTCAGCGCCGGCTCGTGCGGCGCATGATCCGTCGCAATCGCATCCACGGTTCCGTCCGCCAAGCCCGCGAGCAGCGCCTCGCGGTCCTCGCGCGCGGCCAGCGGCGGATTCATCTTGAACTTCGAATCGTACTGCACGTCCTCATCAATCAGCGTGAAGTGATGCGGCGTCACTTCGCAGCTCACGCGCAGCCCGCGCGACTTCGCCCAACGCACCTGCTCGAGCGACGCTTTCGCCGAAAGATGCGCCACATGCAGCCGCGCGCCGGTCAACTCCGCAAGCTGCACGTCGCGCGCCACGCAGACCGATTCCGCCGCCGCCGGCATCCCGCGCAATCCCAGCCGTGTCGAAGTCACTCCTTCGCGCATCACCGCGCCCGCGGCCAGCGAAGCGTCCTCGGAATGTTCCATCACCGGAAGGTCCAGCGACCGGCAATAATCCATCACCTGCCGCGCCAGCTTGGCCGTCGCAATCGGTTT
>WNFT01000426.1_pt1 | contig 65424 bp, 60 predicted proteins | sample 5400191 | NCBI WGS metagenome assembly WNFT01 (sample SAMN13153359, study PRJNA577476) | soil metagenome | isolation source: 80 cm saprolite under Madrone tree | place: USA:California | collected 2016-06-14 | reverse complement strand
AGCATGACGCAGTTGCCGAAGAAGATCTCGCCGAAGGAGCCGCCTATAATAGCGCGGATGCCCCACCGCATGAGGGCTTGTGGCGCGTGTTCACGCGACGAGCCGCATCCGAAATTCTGACCCACGACGAGCACCGTCGCGCCCTGGTAGACCGTCTGGTTGAAGGGGTGCTCGGGGTTCTGCTTCTTGGCGTCCTCGAAGGCGTGCTCGCCCATGCCCTCGAAGGTCACGGCCTTCAGGAAGCGCGCGGGGATGATTCGATCGGTGTCGATGTCGTTGCCGGCCACGGGGATGCCGCGCCCCGACACCTGGCGGCGCTTGAAGTCGGCGGCGCTCATTTCAAGATCTCCCTCACGTCGGTGACGACGCCGGTAATAGCGGCGGCGGCGACCATCGCTGGACTCATGAGCAACGTACGGCCTGTCGGGCTACCTTGCCGGCCGATGAAGTTTCGATTACTCGACGACGCACTCATCTCCCGCCCCTGCAGTTTGTCGTCGTTCATGCCGAGGCACATGGAGCAGCCGGCCTTGCGCCACTGGAAGCCCGCGGCCAGGAAGATCTCATTCAGACCCTCGGCTTCTGCCGCTTTCGCCACCTGCTGGGATCCGGGCACGATGAGGGCGCGCACGTGCTTGGCCACCTTGCCCTTCTTCGCCACCTCTGCGGCCGCACGAAGATCCGAGAGACGGCCGTTCGTGCACGAACCCACGAAGGCGACGTCGATCCTGGCGCCCTTGATCGGCTGGCCCGCCTGGAAGCCCATGTGGGCGAGCGCCTCGCGGAACGTCGGCCGCTCGGTCTCGGGCGCCGACTCGGGCGCGGGGATCTTCTGGCTGACACCGACCGACATGCCCGGGTTGATGCCCCACGTCACGACGGGCTCGATCGTGGCGCCGTCGAGACGCGCGACGTCGTCGAACCTGGCGCCGGGCTCGGTGGCCACCGACTTCCACCACGTGGCGGCACGATCGAATGCCCCGTCCTTCGGCGCGTAGGGCCGGCCGCGGAGATATTCGATGGTCGTCGCGTCGGGACTGACGTAGCCGCAGCGCGCGCCGCCTTCGATCGACATGTTGCAGACGGTGAGCCGCTCCTCCATCGTCATGCGCTCGATGACGGGCCCGGCGTACTCATAGGCGTAGCCGACACCGCCTTTCACGCCGAGCTGGTTGATGATGGCGAGGATCACGTCCTTGGCGTAAACGCCCCTGGCGAGCACGCCCTCCACCCGCACCTGACGGAGCTTCGGCTTGGCCATGGCGAGGCACTGGGTTGCGAGAACATCGCGCACCTGAGTGGTGCCGATGCCGAAGGCGATGGCGCCGACGGCGCCGTGGGTGGAGGTGTGGCTGTCGCCGCACGCGATCGTCATGCCCGGCTGGGAGAGGCCGAGCTCCGGCCCGATCACGTGGACGATGCCCTGCTTGCCGCTCGCCATGTCGAAGAGCGGCAGGCCGAACTCCTTCATGTTCCGGTACATGTGCTGGGCCATCTCCTCCGCCTCGGGGTCGGCGTAGGGACGGGTCTGGTCGGCCGTCGGGATGATGTGGTCGAACGTGCCGAACGTGCGCTCGGGCATGCGCACCTTCAGCTTCAGCTCCTTCAGCATCTGGAAGGCCTGCGGCGTCGTCACCTCGTGGATCAGGTGGAGGCCGATCAGGAGCTGGGTCTGGCCGGACGGCAGCGTCCGGACCGTGTGCGCCTCCCACACCTTGTCGAGCAGCGTGCGTGGCATGGAAATCCTCCGAGGAGGGTATCGTGCCCCATCGAGCGCAGCTAGTCCACCCCTTGACGCCCCCCGGTGGGTGACGGAGGATCGCGGCGATGAACTTCGGCGTCTGGCTTCCCAACTGTCGGCACCTGGCCACACCGGACATCATCCGTGGCGCGGCCGTCCGGGCCGAGCAGCTCGGCTACGACTCCGTCTGGGTCAGCGATCACGTCGTGGTGCCGCACGCCAACGTCGTCAATTTCGGCGAGACGGTCTTCGACCCCCTCGTCACGCTCGCCGTCGTCGCCGGGGCGACCCGCCGGGTCCGGCTCGGCACCACTGTGCTCATCATCCCGTATCGCAACGCGGTCGTCACCGCCAAGATGATCGCCTCGCTCGACGCGCTCTCCGGCGGGCGCGTCGTGCTCGGCATCGGCGCCGGCTGGGTCGCCGCCGAGAGCGCCGTCCTGGGCGTGCCCTTCGCGGAGCGCGGCGCCATGACCGACGAGTATCTGGCGGCGATGCAAGAGCTCTGGACCAGCCGCGCGCCGTCGTTCGCGGGCAAGTACACGCGGTTCGGCGGGCTCGTGTTCGAGCCCAAGCCCCTGCAGAAGCCGCACCCGCCGATCTGGGTCGGCGGCAACAGCCGGGCCGCGCTCCGCCGCGCCGCTCGGCTCGGAGCCGCCTGGCATCCGATCAATCGCCCGCCGGCGGAGCTGCGGGCCGGCCAGGCCGAGATCGCACGGCTCTGCCAGGCCAGCGGACGCGCGACGCCCCCGACGCTCACGCTGCGCAACGACCTGCGCGTGCTGGGGCCCGGCCAGAGCGCGCCAGTGTCCACGCATGGCGGGCGCGTGCTCGCGGGCGAGCCGGCCGCCCTGGTCGAGCAGATCGGTGAGCTGGCCGCGTGCGGCGTCGAGCACCTGGTCCTCGAGTTCCTCGCTGCCGACGGCCGCGAGCTCGACGCGCAGATGGCCGTCTTCGCCGAGCGCGTGCGGCCCGCGCTCGGGTGAGCCCGTCACCGGTCCTCGGAGTAGAATGGCAACCATGGCGAGTTCCGGCGGCGATTTCGCGATCAGCGCTGCGCCCTCCCCGCGGCCGTTCGGCGCGCCGGGTCAGTATGACGAGAGCGGCGTGGACCTCTCGCTCATCCGCGCCAACATGCGTGTCACGCCGACAGAGCGCGCGCGCCGGGCCGAGCACGGACGGCGGGCTGCGCTGAGGGTGCGGGAGATTGGACGAGCCGGTCGAGCAAAGCCCGCTTGAGCGCTTTTGCGCGGTGCTGGCCGAGCACGGCGTGGAGTTCATCATCGTTGGCGGACAGGCCGAGGCGCTCATGGGCGGCGCCCGCGTGACGTATGACGTGGACCTCTGCTACCGGCGCACCCCCGACAACCTCGAGCGCCTGGCGACGGCGCTCGGGACTCTGAACCTGACCCTGCGCGGCGCTCCACCGGAGCTCAAGTTCCGCCTGGACGCGCAGGCGCTCGCGCTGGGCCAGAACTACACGTTCGAGGTCGACGGCGAGTGGCCTCTGGATTTCCTCGGCTACCTGGAGCCGCTCGGGACGTACGAGGACCTGCTGCCACACGTCGAGACCGTGTCCATCGGTGGCCGTCCGACGCAGGTGATCGGCCTCGATGACCTCATCCGCATCAAGCGGTATCTCGGCCGGCCGAAGGACAGGGAATCGTTGCTGCAACTCGAGGCCATCAAGCGTCTGCGCGAACACGAAGGCTTGCGCTGAGCGGCGAATGGTCGCTGACCTCCACGACGCCGGCACAACGGTCGAGACGGCGCTCGGTCCGGTTGCCACAGCGGAGCTCGGCCCGACGCTGATGCACGAGCACATCGTCACGCGCTCCCCCGGGGTGCACGAGAACTGGCCTCACCTCTTCGACAGGGACGCCATCCTCGCGATCGCCGAGCGGAAGATGGCCGACCTCCACGGCCGGGGCATTCGCGCGATCGTCGACCTGACCACCGTCGATCTGGGCCGGGACATCGACCTGATCGTCGCTGTGGCCCGCCGTTCCCGCGTCCATGTGATCGTCGCCGCCGGTGACGACCTGGGCTATCTCCGCGGGCTGATGGAGCGGGGGAGCACAATCGGGATGGACCCCTTCGGTCTCGAACACTTCTTGCCGACCGCGAAACGGGTGGAGGTCCTCGCACGGCTCTGCGCCGAAGGCTATGCTGGCAAGATGGTCCTCTCGCACGACGCCAACTGCTGGACCGACATGGTCTCCGAGGACGACAAGCGCCGGACCCGGCCGCTCTGGCACTACAATCACATCCCCGACGACATCCTTCCCGCGCTCCGGAAGGCCGGGGTCACCGAGGATCAGATCGAGCAGATGCTCGCGGAGAACCCCTGGGCGATCTTCGCGGCGCAAAAGAAAGGGAACGCGTGAAAACAGGAGGCGTCATGACCCAGCCGGTGACGATGAGGATCTTCTCCGACTACGTCTGACCCTGGTGCTATCTCAGTACCGTGCGTATTGAGCGGCTCAAGGCGGAGCACAACGTGAAGGTCGAGTGGGTGCATTTCCCCCTGCACCCGGACACCCCGGCCGAAGGCCGCGCGCTGGCCGACCTGTTCGCCGGGAGGCGCAACGTGGACCGGAAAGCCATGCACGCGCAGATGAAGGCGCGCATGGACGCCGAAGGTCTCCCCTACGGCGAGCGCACCATGACCTACAACAGCCGCCTGGCCCAGGAGCTGGGCAAGTGGGCAGACACGCAACCGGGTGGGGAGGCCATCCACGATGCGCTGTTCCGCGCCTACTTCGTGGAGGCGCGCGACATTTCCCAGCCCTCGGTGCTCCTGGACATCGCGCAGCACGTGGGCCTGTCGGCCGACGGCGCCCGCGAGGTACTGGAGAAGCGGGCGTTCAAGGACACCGTCGACGCGGACTGGAAGCTCTCGCGCCAGTACGGGGTCACGGGCGTGCCGACGTTTGTCGCCGGCCGCTACGGCGTCGTCGGCGCGCAGCCCTACGAGGCGCTGGAGCAGCTCGTGCGGAAGGCCGCGTCCCAGGGGGATGAGGAGGGGTAGGCGAGCTGGCTCAGTCATTGACCAGCCCTTTCGTGACCACGCTCAGGATCGCCGGCGCACCCCGCGGTCCGCTGGCCGGCCTGACGTTCGCCGCCAAGGATCTCTTCGACGTCGCCGGGCATCCGACCGGCGGCGGCAACCCGGACTGGGCGCGGCAGCATCCGGTGCCGACGCGCCACGCGTGGGCGGTGCAGCGCTTGCTCGACGCCGGCGCGACGCTGATCGGTAAAACCGTCACCGACGAAGTCTCGCTTGGCATCCTCGGCGAAAACCCCTTCGACGGCACGCCGCTCAACCCGAAGGCGCCCGACCGCGTGCCCGGCGGCTCTTCGTCGGGTTCGGCCTCGGCCGTGGCGCAGGGGCTGTGCGACGTAGCACTCGGCACCGACACCGGCGGATCGGTGCGCGTGCCGGCGAGCTTCTGCGGGCTCTACGGCATCCGGCCGACCCACGGCCGGCTCGACCTCACCGGTATGATGGCGCAGGCGCCGAGCTCCGACACGACGGGATGGTTCGCGCGCGACCCGAAGACATTCGCCCGCGTGTCGGAGGTCCTGCTCGGCGAGCCGATCCCGGCGAGCCTGCCGACCCGGCTCGTCGTGGCGGTCGACGCGTTCGGCTTCGCGGACGCCGAGACCGCCGCGGCGCTCGGGCCGATGGTGCGCAAGCTCTCGGCGCTCGTGAAGGAGGTGCGCGAGGACCTCCTGGCTCCACCCGGGCTGTCGGTCTGGGCGCGGGCGCAGCGCACGCTCCAGCCCTACGAGGCCTGGCTCACCTTCAGGGACTGGATCGATCGTGACAACCCGCGCTTCGCCTTCAGCGTGGCCCGCACGCTGGTTCTCGCCAGCACGATCCCCGAGAGCGAGCGACAGTGGGCGGCGATGATGCGCGCCGAAGCGTGCGCCCGCCTGGCGTGGCTGCTCCCGCCTGGGACCATCCTCTGCATGCCGACGACGCCGTTCCCGGCGCCCCCGAAGGGGCTGCCCCTCGCGACGCTCGAGCCGCTGCGCGCGCGCATCGGTTGCCTGGCCTCGCAGGGCGGCCTGACCGGAGTGCCGCAGGTGAGTCTGCCGGGGGCGGCCGTCGACGGCCTGCCGGTGGGCCTGTCCATCCTCGGGGCGCGCGGCAGCGATACAGTGCTCGTGGCCGTGGCGAAGGCGGTGGAGGCCGGCCGGTGATCGACGCACTTCTGTCCGCCGACTAGGGCGCCGCGCTGCGCCGCGGGGCCCTCCTTCCGTGGATGGTGGTCGGCGCGGTGTGGGTCACGCTGGCGATCGCCTCCGGCCTCTATTTCTCGTTCCCGGTCTTCTTCGTGGCGCTGCTGGAGGAGTTCGGCTGGCCTCGCGGGGCCACCGCAGCGGCGTTCTCGATCTCGTCGATCGTGCAGGGCGCATTCTCGCCCGTGGTGGGGATCCTCGTGGACCGCATAGGACCGCGCCGGGTCATGCTCGGCGGGGCCTTCGTGCTCGGCAGTGCGTGTGTCCTGGCGAGCCGGATCGATTCGCTCTGGTCGCTCTACCTGGTGACGGGGGTACTGGCCGCAGCCGGGGTGTGCGCGGTGAGCTGGATACCGAGCGGGGCGCTGATCGCGCGGTGGTTCACCGAGCGGCGCGGCAGCATGATGGGTCTGGCGTTCTCGGGCATGGGGGCGGGCGTGCTGGTGATCGGCCCGCTCGCGCAGTGGCTGATCATCGGGTATGGCTGGCGCGCCGCCTATCTCGTCCTCGGCCTGGGCACGCTCATCGTGCTCGTTCCGCTCGTCTCCCTGGGTGTGCGGGAGGCGCCGATGGTGGCGGCGCCGGGTCGAGGCGACGTGTCGGGACCCACCCCCCGACCCACCGACGCGGGCCGGGAGGTCGGCGACGCCCTGCGGACGCGGGTGTTTTGGGCGCTCTTCTTCGCCTACCTGTGCACGCCGCTGGCCGTCTTCTCGGTCGTCACCCATCAGGTGGCCTTCGCCGTGGACCATGGCTTCCCACGCCTGTTCGTGGCCGGCATCTTCGGGCTCACCGGTTTGCTCTCGACCGTCGGCCGGATCGTGTTCGGCGTCGCGGCCGACCGGATCGGGCGCACGACCTCGGCGACCATCTCCTACGGCTGCACGGCGGTGGGAACGCTCTGCCTGCTCGGACTCGAGGTGTGGCCGCACGCGGGCGCCCTCTACGCCTACGCGCTTTTCTTCGGCCTCGGCTTCGGCGCTCGTGGCCCCATCATCACCGCGATGGCGTCGCAGCTCTTTCCGGGGCGACGCTTCGGCGTCATCTACGGCATGCTGAGCGTGGGCAACGGCATCGGCGGTGGCATCGCGCCGTGGTTCGGCGGCGTCGTGCACGACCTGACCGGCAGCTATCGCATCGCCTTCCTGATCGCGGTCGGGTTTTGCGTGCTGGGCGCGGTGTGCTTCCGGCTCGCGCGCCCTCGCCGTCGGCGCCCGTGAACCGGCCCGAGGCGCGTCGCTACCCGGCGGCCGCCAGCCGGAGGAACAGCCGCTTCAGCGCGTTGACGCGCGCGAGGTAGCCGCTGACGTCGTGGTCGCCGCACCGCTGGCCGGCCGTCAGGCGGAAGCCACGCCGTGCGTAGTCGTCGCCCGGCCCGGCTCCGCACAGGTGGATGACGGCGGCCAGATCCTGCTTCTGCTGGAGCGCGGCAGTGGCGCTCCGCTGGCGCCCCACCGTGTCCGCGACGCCACGATCCAGGAGGGCGGCGGTCAGCTCGACGGCGTGGCTCGGCACGACGCGCGTGTAGAGGCCGTTGAACCAGCACGACCTCACGTCGTACCAGGGGCCCTCCTCGACCACCACGTGGTCGTGGATGCAGTAGCGCCTGGCCTCGCGGAACGTCGCGTCGGTGATCTGGTACATCCCGACCGCGCTCGACGCCGGCCGGTAGAGCTCGAAGGGCTTCCACGTCAGACGCCAGCGCCAGTACGTCCGGGCCACCGGGTTGCCCGCGCCTTCGACCTGGGCCAGCGCGGCCAGCAGCTCGGGCGTGATGACGGCCGTGGCATGCTCACGGAAGAGCGGCTCGTACTTCCGCCAGGTCTCGGGCGGCGTCTTTCCGAGCGCGGCGCTCACCGGAAAGAAGAGCTCGGTCGGCTTGCGGATCACCTGGTACCCCCAGTTCACACCCGACCAGACCGCCAGGATGACGACCACACCCGCGACCACTCGGATCGCCGGCGGCGCCGCCCGCATCGCCGAGACGGCGCGCCGGCTCCACCGAGCGAGTGGCCGGACGGACGCGCGGGAAGGGGCTCTGCCGGCGCGCGAATGTGACATGGAGGGGATGCGTTCACTATGCCTCAGCGCGCGAACGCTCGCTAGCCTCCCGCGGCTAGAGCCGCCAGTCTTGATACCAGGTCGACTCGGCGCCCACCCCCTCGCGGGCGACCGCCACCTCGACCAGGTACGGGCGGTTGTCGCGCGTGATCCGGTCCACGCCGCGCCGGAGCGCCGGCTCGAGCTCCTTCGCGGTGGTGACGCACTCGCCGTCCACGCCCTGAGCGCGGGCGAGTGCGACGTAGTCGGTCGCGGGGGCGCTGAGATAGAGGCCGGGGTAGGTGCCGTCCCGCACCATCTTGCTGTCCGGGACCTCGCGCGCCCAGTTGTGTCGCACGATCTGATAGCTCTCGTTGTTCGAGACGATGGTGAGGACCGCCGCGTTGTACCGGGCCATCGTCCAGAACCCCACCGCGCTATAGGTGAGGGCGCCATCGCCCAGGGTGAGCACGACGGGTCGCTCGCCGCCGACGGCGATCTTGGCGCCGATCGCGCCGCCCACGCCCCATCCGAGCGAGCCGCCGCCGCTGCGCGTCCAGCCCATCTCTCGATACCCGAACGGGAGCAGGGCCGTCCGGGCGGTCGAGCTTTCCTGGACCATGATGGAGTTCCGGGGCAGGAGCTCCGCGAGCTGCGCCTCGAGCACGGCGGGATGCACGATCGGGTCGTGCTGATGCTCGCGCACGAGGGTCTCCTCGCGCTCGATCAGGAGCCTGGCGTACGCGCGCACCTTCGCGCGCTGGCGGGCCCAGCTCGCGACCCGATCGGAGGCGTGGAGACGCGTCAGCGCCTCGCCGAGGTGGCGCAACGTCTCGCGCAGCTCGCACTGCACCGCGACGTCGAGCGGATAGTGGCGGCCCATGAGCAGGGGGTTCGGCCCGATCTGCATCACGCTCGGCTCGGCGACGCTGCCGTGCACGCCCTGACACCCGACGAGGAAGAGGACGTCCGGCGTCAGGCCGCTGACCTTCTCGAACTCGTTGGAGACCGGATACATGCCGCAGTAGAGCGGATGCCGGGTCGGAAAATTCGCGAAGATCTGTCGGGTGCTGAACACCGGCGCCTCGAGCACCTCGGCCAGCCGCACGGCCTCGGCTTGCGCGCCGTCACGCCAGACGTCGTCGCCGAACATCACCACCGGGCAGCGCGCCTCACCGAGCCGCCGGGCGATCGCCTCGACCGTCTGCGCGCGCGCGGGGGCCGGGCGTTCGATCCGGTACTCCGCGCCCTCTCCGATTTGTGCCTCCAGCCCTTCTCGATTGAGGAGCTCCGCGCTGATGGAGAGGTAGACCGGGCCGGTGGGTGGGGTGGTGGCCTCGCGGAACGCGCGCGTGGTGGCGACGGTGATGGCCGCCGGGTTCGTGTGCACCTGGTACGCGCAGCGCGCCTCCTTGGTGATCGGGCGCATGGACTCGGCCTGGCTCAGGCCGGGAAAGGGCGCGAGTCCGCGATAATCCTGGAGCTCGGACGTCCAGTCCCCGGCGATCACGACCACGGAGGAGCCGGCGACCTGGGCGTTGAAGAGCTGTCCGGCGAGCTGGTACGAGCCCCCCATCACGTGCGCGATGACGACGCCGACCTTGCCGCTGATCCGGTGGTACCCGTCCGCCATCGCGGCGACGAGCCCTTCGTGCTTGCCGACCACGAGCCGCTGGTCGCCGTCCTCGGCGAGCGCCGCGAAGATCCCGGTCTCCGCGGACCCCGGGTTCGTGAAGAGGTACTCGACGCCCGCGTCCTTCAGGGTCTGGAGGAGCAGCATTCCGCCGGTGCCGGTGATGGTCTTGCGCATGGTCTCCCCCTGTCGGACGTCGTTGTCGCGCAGCACTATACCAGGCGCATCGGCTAGAGTAGGGGAGCACTCGACACGAGCCGGCGCTTCGAGTGCGCGCAACCCATCCCCGAGCGGCTCTCGGACAAGAGCGCAGGAAGTGCTAGTCCTTGAGCTCCATGTCCTCGTAGGAGGGGAAGGGGCTCATCCAGATGTCCGTGATCGTGTGCCTGGCGATGCGGGGGCCGACGCCCATCAAGACGCGGAGGTCCATGACCGGCGCGAACATCGCCCGGTCGATCGTGAGCTGCTGAATCTTGTGCAGGAGCGCTTCGCGCTTCTTGGGGTCGCGCTCGCGCGCCTGCTGCAGGAACAGATCGTCGATGTCGGGATAGCCGCCGTAGGCGTAGGCGCCCTTGGACTGGATGAACGCCTCCACCCGGCTCGCGGCGTTGCCGGAGTTCCCCACCGCGGTGAGGAAGAGCCCGCGGAGCTTCTTCTCCTTCCAGTCGGAGTAGAAGGCTGCGCGCTCGGTCGCGCGCATCTTCATGCGGATGCCGGCCGCGGTCAGATAGTTCAGCACCGACTCGGCCACGGTCGGGAACCCGGGAATCCCCACGAACTCCCCCGCGTCGAGCCCGTTCGGATAGCCGGCGTCGGCGAGCAGTTGCTTCGCCTTGGTGAGATCGTACGGTGGCGGCTCGACCTGCAGCGCGAAGTCCATGACGCGGGGCACGATCACGCCCGCCGGCGGACACAAGCCGAGGCACGCCGCCTCGTTGATCTGCTGGCGGTTCAGCGCGAAGTTCACCGCGAGCCGCATCCGCTTGTCGTGCCACGGCGACTTCGGATCCCACTGGTCGGCGAACTCGACCCAGAAGATCGACGCGTGCTTCGAGGACACCACCTGCATCCGCGGGTCGCGCTTGAGACCCTCGGCGTCGGGGCCGTCGAGCACGTACCCGATGTCGGCCTCTCCGCTCTTGAGCATCACGGCGCGCGTGGTGGACTCGGGGACGCTCTTCATGACGAGCGTCTTCACGTTAGGGACGCGGCGCCAGTACCCGGGGTACGCCTCGAGCACCACCTCCACGCCGGGCTTGTGGCTCACGAACCTGTACGGGCCGGCGCCGATCGGATGCCTCTTGAAGCCGTCGTCTCCCACCTCGGTGAGGTACTTCTTGGGCACGACGATTCCGGCGGCGGTGGCCGTGGTGCCGTAGAACGTCATGAAGTCCGGCCACGGCTCCTTGAGCTGGAAGCGCACCACCAGGGGACTGACGACCTCCACCTGCCGGACGCGCTCTTGCAGAATCTTCGCCCCGGCACCCTTGTACCGCTCGAAGCTGAACCTCACGTCTTCGGCGGTCACGGGGTCGCCGTTGTGGAACCTGAGCCCGGCGCGCAGCCTGAACTCGTAGGTCTTGCCGTCGGGGCTCTCCCGCCACGACTCCGCGAGGCTCGGGCCCATCTTCTGGCCGGGATACGGGCGGACGAGCGCGTCGTGGAGCGCGTAGAGGATGCCGAACGGGGTGATCTGTGGCGGAGCGGTGGAGGGGTCGAACCAGCTCGGCGCGATCGTCACGTGCCAGGCCATGGTGGCCTGACCCGCCGGCGCCTGCGCGGCGGCGCTCGGCGTCGCGCCGAGGACGACGACGGCGACGAGCAGCGGCAAGATGACTGGAGCCATGACTCCCTCCCGTGTGGGGCTACACCGGTAGCTTGTCTCCGTCCGGCGGGGCCGCGACCTCGAAGGCGTTGACGACCCCCGACAGGAGCGCGAAGTAGTTCGCGGCCGCCGTCAGCTCGACCAGCCATTGCACACCGTAGCGGCTCTTGAGCGCGTCGAAGATCCCCTGGTCGACGCGGTTCGTGCGCATGAGCTGCCGCGTGTAGGTCACGATATCCCGCTCGTCCGCGGGAAGCTTGCCCGCGTCGCCCTTCGCCCGGAGGAGGTCGATGGCCTCCTCGCGCACGCCGTTCCTGCGTGCCGCGGCGACCTGGGCCGCCCACACGTACGCCGCCTCGCGCTCGCGCACGGCGGTCAGGATGGCGAGGGAACGGAGCTTCGGCGCGACGATGCTCTCGTCGCGGAAGAAGGTGACCAGGGGGAGCACCCGCTCCGCCAGCTTCGGGCTGTGGAGCAGCATGCTGAACGGCCCCCGCACGGTTCCGAACACGTTCACCACCGCGTCGACGACGGCGTGGTGCTCGGCGGACACGTCGGACTTGCCGGTGATCGGGGCGACGCGCGGCATCACGGGCTCCTTTCTGGCCTCACACGAGCAACGCCAGGGGCTCCTCGATGAGCTCGGCGAGGGCGCCCAGAAACTGGGCGCCGCGCGCGCCGTCGAGGGCACGGTGGTCGCAGGACAGGGTCAGCATCATGGTGGGCTGGACGACCGGCTGGCCGTTGACGGCGACGACCCGGTCGGCGATGCGGCCGACGGCAAGGATGGCGGCCTGGGGCGGATTGACGATGGCAGTGAAGGCGTCGACGCCGTACATCCCGAGGTTGCTGATCGTGAAGCCGCCGCCCTGGATGTCGGCGGCGCGTAGCTTGCCAGCCTGGGCCCGGCTCACCACGTCCTCGCGGCGGGCGGCGATGTCCACGAGGCGCAGCGTGTCGGCGCGGTGCAGGACGGGGACGACGAGGCCGTCGTCGATGGCCACGGCCAGGCCGATATTGATGTCGGCGTTCCGCACGATCGCGCCGTCCTGCCACGAGGCGTTCACGCCCGGGTGCTGTGACAGGGTCGCCGCGACGAGCTTCACCAGGAGATCCGTGTAGGTGATCCGGGCGCCGGTGTGCTTGCTCGCCCGCTCGCGCCAGGAGACCAGGCGGCTCACGTTGACCTCGCGGACCAGATAGAAGTGGGGCGCGGTGGTCCAGCTCGCCGTCAGGCGCTCGGCCATGATGCGCCAGACGGTGCCGACGCCCTCGGCCACGGGGACCTTCGCCGCGACAACGTCCCCCGCGAGGACGGCGCCGCCGGGGCCCGAGCCGCGGAGCGCGCTGACGTCGAGCCCGCGCTCGGCCGCCAGTCGGCGCGCCTTCGGCGACGCGGCGGTGAGACGCGCCGCCGTCCCGTCGCCGGCGGGCGATGCCTTGACCGCTGGAGCCGCGGGGGGCGGCGACGCGACGGCGCCGGTCGGGACCCCGCCCGCCGCCGGCCCGACAGGCGCGGCGGGACCCGCCGCGTCCGCTTCCCCGGGAGCGAAGATCAGCGCGATCGTCTTGCCCACCGGCACCACGTCCCCCGCGCGCGCCGTCACGTCGCGCAGGACCCCCGAGGCCGGCGCCTCGATCTCGACGGTGACCTTGTCGGTCTCGATCTCGACGATCGGCTCGCCCTTCCTGACGGCATGTCCCGGCGCCTTGAGCCACTTCAAAACTTTGCCGGTCTCCTGCGCCATCTCGAGGGCCGGCATGATCACGTCGGTCGGCATCGCCTGCGAGCCTCAGGCCTTCCGGCAGAGCGCCTTCGCCGTCTCGAAGACCGTCCGCTCCGACGGCACGGTGAGGTCCTCGAGCACCGGCGAGAACGGCACCGGCACGTCCATGGCCCCGATGCGCTTGACGGGCGCGTCGAGGTGATAGAAGGCCCCCTCGGCGATCGCCGACGCGATCTCGGCGGTGACGCCGTAGCGTTCGTAGCCCTCGTCCACCACGAGGGCGCGCGAGGTCTTCTTGGCCGAGTCGATCAGCGCCTGCTTGTCGAGCGGGTAGGTGGTGCGGGGGTCGATCACCTCGGCGCCGATGCCGATCTCCTCGAGCAGCTTGGCGGCGCCGAGCGCCACCCCCACCATGCTGCTGGTGGCGACGATGGTGATGTCCGTGCCCGCGCGCTTCACCTCCGCCACGCCGAAGGGGATCGTGTAGTCCTCGGCGGGCACCGGGCCCTTGGTCCGATACATCATCTTGTCCTCGAAGATGACGACCGGGCTGTCGTCGCGGATGGCCGTCTTCATGAGCCCCTTGGCCTCGTACGGGCCGGAGGGCAGGGCGACCTTGAGGCCGGGAATGTGGCTCACCCAAGCGTGGAGCGACTGCGAGTGTTGCGCGGCCGACCGGCGCGTCGCCCCCAGCGTGGTGCGGAAGACGATGGGCACCTTCAGCTTGCCGCCCGACATGTAGTGCACCTTGGCGGCCTGGTTCACGATCTGGTCCATGGCCAGCGTGATGAAGTCGCCGAACATCACGTCGACGATCGGGCGCATGCCGGTCATCGCCGCTCCGACGCCGATACCGGCATAGCCGGGCTCGGAGATCGGTGTGTCGATGATCCGCTTGGTCCCGAACTCCTGCACGAGCCCGGTCAGCACCTTGAAGGGATGGCCGGCCTCCGCCACGTCCTCCCCGATGAGGAACACACGAGGGTCGCGCCGCATCTCCTCCGCGATCGCCTCGCGGACCGCCTCTCCGTACGTCAGCTCTCGCGCCGCGACCTCAGGCGTAGACATCTTGATCCACCTCGTTCGGCTCGGGGTATGGCGCCGACAGGGCGAACTGCACGCCACCGTCGATCTCCGCTTTCACGTCGGTCAGGATCCGCTCGAACACGCCCGCGTCGGCGAGCCCTTGCGTCGTGAGCCGTGAGGCCAGCGTCTCGAGCGGGTCGTGCTTCGACATCCACTCCCGCTCTTCCTCCCGTGTGCGGTACTCGCGGTTGACGTCGCCGACGTGGTGGCCGTAGTACCGGTAGGTCTTGCACTCGAGGAAGGCCGGCCCCTCGCCGCGCCGCGCCCGCTCGACGAGGCGCCGCATCGTCGCGTGGACGGCCTGGACGTCCTGGCCGTCGACGCTCTCGGCGTGGACCCCCAGCGCCCGGGGGCGCGCCAGGATGTCGCCGGCGATGGTCTCGCCGCACGGCGTGTACTCGCCGTAGAGGTTGTTCTCGCAGAGGTAGATGACGGGGAGCCTCCAGAGCGCCGCCATGTTCATCACCTCGTAGAGCAGGCCCTGCCCGAGCGCGCCGTCGCCGAAGAAGCACACGGCGACCTGGTCGGTGCCCCGCATCTTCGCCGACAGCGCGGCGCCCGTCGCGATGCCGGTGGAGCCGCCCACGATGGCGTTGGCGCCGAGGTTGCCCGTCTCGGGGTCGGCGATGTGCATCGAGCCGCCCTTGCCGCGACAGTAGCCCGGCTCCTTGCCGAGGAGCTCCGCGAACATCCGGTTGACCGCCGCCCCCTTGGCCAGGCAGTGGCCGTGCCCGCGATGCGTGCTCGTGATCAAGTCGTCGCGGCGCAGGGCTTCACAGACGCCGACCGCCACGGCCTCCTCGCCGATATACAGGTGGGCCAGGCCTGGCATCTTCGCGCTCTTGTAGAGCTCGTTCACCTGCTCGTCGAAGGCGCGAATCTTCGCCATCTGGCGGTACATGTGGAGGTTCGCTTCCAGCTCCATCCTCGGTTCGATCGCTCGGGTCGTCATTGGCCATGCCCTCTGCGTCGTCGATGTGTGAGAGACGCTGATTATAATTCCTTGCGGTCGCCTGCTATCGGCCCGGCTTGAGCCTCAGATCCTCGTAGGGCGCGGAGTAGGCGAAGCCTTTGATCCAGTCGACGCACGCCTCCTCGACCCGCGGCCCGACGCCCCAGAGGAAGGCGAGCTCGTAGATCGGCACGTGCAGCACGCGGTCGTGCATGATCAGCTGGATCTGGTGCAGCACGGCCTCGCGCTTCTTCCGGTCCAGCTCCCGGGCCTGGCGCTGAAAGAGGTCTTCGATCTCCGGCACCACTCCCGACGCGTAGATACCGTTCCGGGTCACGTAGACTTCGACGCGCGTCGCCGCGTTGCCGGCGGGGGCGCCCAGGCCCATGATCACGCCCTTGATCTTGTGCTCGCGCCATGCGGTGAGGAAGGCGGCGCGCTCCATCGTGCGCACCCGGGTCCGGATGCCCACCGCCTGGAGGTAGCCGCCCAGCGCCTCGGCCAGCGAGAAGAAGGGGGGAAACGGCGTGAGGTCTCCGGCGTCGAAGCCCGAGGGATACCCGGCTTCGGCGAGGAGCTGTTTGGCTCGTGCCGGGTCGTAGGCCGGCGGGTCGTAGGCCCGCGCGAACTCCAGGACGCGCGGGATGAGGCCTCCGGTCGGGCGCGAGAGGCCGAGGGTCTCCGCCTGATTGAGGGCGTTGCGGTCGAGGGCATGGCTGGCCGCCAGCCGCACGCGACGGTCGTGCCACGGGGACTTCGGGTCCCACTGCTCCGGCAGGTCGAGGAAGACGACGCCGGGAGGCGTGGCGGCGGCCAGGCGTAGCCCCGGCGAGCGCTGGATCTCCTCGGCCACCGGCCCGCTCAGGAGATAGACGATGTCCACGTCGCCCGCCTTGAGGGCGGCGGCGCGCGTGGTCTCGTCGGGCATGCTGCGGAACACCAGCCGCTTGACGGCGGGGGTCTTGCGCCAGTAGCCCTCGAAGGCCTCCATGACCAGATCCACGCCCGGCGTGAAGCTCACCACGCGGTACGGCCCGGCCCCCACCGGCGCCTTCTTGAAGCCGTCGTCGCCCACCTTTTCGACGTAGCGCTTCGGCACGATCCAAGCCGCCCCGGTGGCGGATGTGCCATAGAAGGTCATGAAGTCCGGCCACGGCTCCCTCAGGTGGAAGCGCACGCGGCCCGGATCGACGATCTGGACCTCTCGCACCCGGTCTTTGAGGAGCTTGGCCGCGGCGCCGTGGTACCGATCGAACGAGAACTTCACGTCCTCCGCCGTCACCGGGTCGCCGTTGTGGAACTTGACGCCCTTGCGAAGGACGAACTCGTAGCTCAGCCCGTCCTTCGACGCCGCCCACGACTCGGCCAGGCTCGGCGTGTTGTCCCCCGCCGGCATCGGCTTCACCAGCGCGTCGTGGATGGCGTACAGCACCATGAACGGCGTGATGAACGCCTCGGTGTCGCTCGGGTCGAGCCAGCGCGCGGCCAGGGTGACGTGGACCCCCCAGGTGAGCGTCCCCTCGGGGCCGGCCGCGACGGGCCCGGAGAAGGCGGCGAGCAGCGGGAGGACGACCAGCGGGAGGACGACCAGCGCGGTGATCCCGTGGCGAACGAATGGTCTCATGGCGTCTCCTGGTCCGCTCATGGTAGCCCAGAACTGCCGAGCGCCTCGACCGCGTCGTGTATCCTGAAAGCCAGGAGAGTGGAGACCATGAGCGAGTGCAAGCACGGTTTGAGGCACGGGTGTGTCTACTGTCACGGGCACACGACCCCCGCGGTCAAGCGGCCGAGCGCGAAGAAGCAGACCAAAGCCTCGCGACTGTCGGAAAAGATGAATGACCGGATGACGGCCCTGAAGCGGCGCCTGCGAGAGCTCCGCGGCGAGTGATGGAATCCTAGAGCCCGTGCCAGTAGCGGCGGCCCTCGAGCCGCACGATCCTCCCGAACCCGGGCGCCTGGAAATGTCCCGCCGCCACGATGATCGCCTCGCGCTCCAGGCGCTCCATCAGGGCGCGCCGGGTCTGGCGTGTGAGCTCCGGGTCCATGTCGGCGCGTGACACCCAGTCTGTCTCGTGCACCTGCACCGGGTTGTGCGCCGCATCCCCCAGGACGAGCGCTCGCTCCCCTCGGGAGGTGATCAGGAGACTCACGTGCCCTGGCGTGTGGCCGGGCGTCGGCAGCGCCGTCAGCTCACGCGTGATGCTGTGCTCCCCCGCCATCAGCTCCACCAGGCCGAGCTCGGCCAGCGGCCAGACACAGGCGGGGGCGTTGGGGAAGCGCTGGGGCTGGACGTCGGGCTGGTGGCAGACTTCCCAGTCCTTCGCGCTCATCCAGTAGCGAGCGTTCGGAAAGGTCGGCACATACTTCTCGCCCCGTGCGACCAAATTCCAGCCGACGTGGTCGCGGTGCAGATGGGTCATCACCACCATGTCGACGTCTTCGGGCCGCACGCCCTGGGCCTGGAAGTCGTGCATGAGCTGGCCCCACGGAGCCTCGGGCGCGTCGGCTGGCTTCGGACCGAGACCCGTGTCGACGAGGACCGTCCGCCCGGCGGACCGGATCAGGTACGAGCCGAGATTGAAGCGAACCTTGTGCCCCTCCGTGAGGTGGGACGCGTACTGGCGCCAGTCGTCCGCGGGGATGGTTGGAAAGAAGTTACACAGGTCGAACTCGAGCGTGCCGTCCGACAGCGCCATGATCTCCACATCGCCCACGCGGATGCTGTTGTTCGCCATGACGACCTATCGGATCTGCCAGCCGAGCCATTCACAGATGGCCCGACCCATGATCCACTCCGTGTCCTCTCCCGGAAGCCAGGGAAGCTCCTCCGTGAACAACGTCACGGCCTGGCGCCACGGGCACGTGAGCCGCGTCCAGTCGGTGCCCCAGAACATCCGCCGCGGACCGAAGGCGTCATACACCTGCCGGATGTGCTTGTGGAGTCCGCGGAAGGGATACGGCTCCGTGGAGTAGCAGGGCAGCGCCGAGGCCTTGACCGCGACGTTGGGCCGACGCGCCAGCCGACAGAGCTCCGGCAGCTCGGCAAACGCCGCGTCGTCCTTCTTCGCGGTCCCGATGGCCAGGTGATCGATGACGAGCTTCAGGCCGGGATGGCGCTCGGCGATGCGGTCCACGGCGGGGATGGACCCGGGCGGGAAGATCATCACCGGGATGCCGGCACGCTCGGCGGCCGGCCAGAGCCACTCGGCGGTGCCGTCGGTGAGCCACGGCTTCTGGAGCTCGGTGTGGAAGGTGAAGCGCAGGCCGAGCATGCCGGGCTGCTTTTTCCATCCGGCGACGAGCGCCCGGCTCTCGGGCGTCTCGAGGGCGAGCCGCCCCATGACGGCGAACCTGTCCGGGTAGAGCCGCGCCGCTTCGAGGGCGAGGTCGTTGCGGTCGCCTTCCCACGAGGGAGGGACGAGCACGGCACGATCGACGCCCGCCTCCTTCATGCCCGCCAGCACCAGGTCACGGGTGACGGGGTAGGGCTTCTGCGCCTGGTGGGCTCGGCCAGGCGGCCACGGCCGGTCGCGCGAGTCGGCGCCCCAGATGTGGACCTGCGCGTCGACGATCAGCATGCTGTCCTCCGGACGCTCGGCTCCAGGAAATCGGACCGGGCGAGGGTAGCGTCCTCCCGTCGCCCGGTCAAGCCCTGGTCAACGACAGCCCTGGTCAACGACAGCCCTGGTCAGACGATCGTTGCGCCGTGCGCCGTGAGGGCCGTGGTCATCACCGACATGGCTCGCCCCATGTGCGGGCCCGCAACGACCCCGTGCGGGGACTGAATGTTGCGATAGGACTGCATCATCGCGAAGGCGGCGAGTGGCTCCAGCGAGAAAATCGGACCACCGCTCTCTCCATGGTGCCAACCCACGTTGAGCTCGTATGAGTAATGGGGCCCAAAATCGTACTGGGCCGCGACGATCCCCTCGTTGGCGTGCGCCTTCAAGAGAAGGTTCCCGCCGAGCCAGTTCCCATCCTGGTCGACGCTCGCCGCGGCGATGGTTGGCGAGGGGAAGCCATAGGTGAGGACGTGGCTCCCGTCCCTCGGTCGCGCGAAGGTCACAGGGACGGCGCTCAACCGATAGCTCGCAGGCGGCGCGACCTCCAGGATCGCCATATCGATCACTGGATCCTCGAACGGTACAGCCACGACCGGCGCGTGATAGGCGACTGGCCCGTTATCCGGCACGACGAACGCGTAGAACTTGTCGGAAGGATTGCGAGCCTTGCCGTCGTCAAAGACGTGATGGGCCGTCGCCAGGTAGCGTCTCGGACTGAAACACCAGCCCGTGCCCACAAAGGCGACCTGGAACTCGTGAGCGCCCGGCCTGACCGGCCTGATTCGGAGAATGCCACAGACCGCGTCCCGCACGGCCGCAATTGCCGAGGGGAAGTCCGACATCTGGAACCTCGTCGCTCAGGCGGGAGGCGCGGGCCGCGTCGCGGGTCCCGGCTCGACGGTCGCGCGCTCCACCGCGAGGAGGCGCTCGAGCTCGATCACGGCCAGCATGTCCTTCTCGAGGCGGGTCCAGTCGGCCTTGGCCGTGAGCGTGGCGCCGAAGCCGTCGGCGAGGTCTTCGTAGACCTTCTTCCAGGCCGCGTAGGCCGCCAGCAAGGGCGTGGACGGATCGGCGACGATCTTGTAGCCGAGGTGGCCGAAGTCCTGCAGCGTCATGCCCGTCCCGGCGAGCCCGCCGCGCCCCGTGAGGTACATCAACGGCCCACCGAGCCGCTCGGCGATGGCGCGCAGCTGCTCCGGCGTGTGCGCCATCGAGAGCAGCAAGACGTCGGCGCCGGCGTTCCGGTAGGCTTCGCCACGGCGGAGCGCGTCGTCCATGGTGCTGGCCCGCATCGCGTTGGTCCGCGCGATGATGACGAAGTCGCGCGCGCGTCGTGCGGCGACGGCCTCCTTGACCTTGGCCGCCATCAGCTCGATCGGAATCATGTGCTCGATCCCGATGTGATGGTGCGCGCGCTTCGGGACGAGCTGGTCCTCGATCTCGATCGCTGCGAAGCCGGCGGCCTCGCTCATGCCGATGGTGCGGTGGACGTGCATCGGGTCGCCGTAGCCGCAGGCGGCGTCCAGGATGAGCGGGAGCGACGAGACGGCGCGGATGTCGATGGCCGCGTGGCACATCTCGGTCAGGTTGAGATTGGCCTCGAGCGCGACCTTCTGGTAGCCGGTCGCGCCACCGCCCAGATACCCGGCGGGAAAGCCCGCGGCCTCCGCCATCTTGGCCATCAGCGGATTCAGGACCAGTGGCGCGGTCACCGGGAGCGGCCCCCGCATCAAGGCTTTGAGCGACATCGGGCGTTGCTCGCGGCTCACGGCCTCCGCGCGAGGGGGCCCCGCAGCAGCTGCCCGGGAAGCGCTCCCGTGTGCTTGCCGTCACGCAACAGGACCTCACCGTTGACGATCGTCGCCGCGATCCCGCGTGCGCGTTGCACGAGCCGTCGGGCGCCGGCGGGGAGATCGTTGACGACCTCGGGCATCTCCGGGCTGATCGTGTCGGGGTCGAAGACGATCAGGTCCGCCACGAAGCCTTCGCGCACGAGGCCGCGGTCGGCGAAGCCCCAGTACGTCGCGGGCACGAGCGTCAGCATGCGCACCGCTTGCTCGAGCGTGAACGCCTGCTTTGCGCGCACCCAGTGGCTCAGGAGGTGCGTCTGGAGCGACGAGTCGACGATCTGGGAGACGTGGGCACCGGAGTCGGAGAACGTCACGACCGCGCGCGGGTGGCGCATCATTTCGAGCACGGTGTCCTGATCTTCGTTGGCGACCGGGTGGACGAAGAAGCGATCGAGGTCCTTCTCGAGCGCGAGGTCGATCATCGCCTCGGCCGGATCGACGCCGCGCTCGCGGGCGATCTCGGCCACCGTGCGGTGGGGGCCCACCACCGTGTCGTAGAGGAAGATCCACTCGTAGGGGAACGGCCGCGCTTCGGTGCCGAGGGCCCGGCGCTCGGGACGCTCGTGGGCGCCCGCGATCAGGCGGCGGCGCGTCTCGGGGTCGCGCAGCCGCTGCCGTTGCTCCGCGAGGGGCAGCGCGCGGAACGGTTTCCACGCCGGGAGGTGGTCGAACGGCAGCTGCGTCTTGAACGACAGCACGACGTTGAGCCCGCGGCTGTGCACCTGGGCGAACATCCGTCCGCCGGCGGCGGCCGTCTCGTCGAGGAGGTCCAGGTAGCGGCGCCACACGTCGGGCGCCTCCAGGCGACTGAAGTTGCCCCACGTCACGGGACGCCCGGTCTCGACGGCGAGGTCGCGCAGGCGCACGTGATAGTCGCGGAAGGCGACGGGATCGCTGAGCTCACGCCCGACGGCCTCGCCGGCCAGCTCGAAGAGGCCGGCGTTCAGGTCGCCCATCACGCCGACGAGCCGGCGCACCTCGTCCCACGTCGCGAGCCGGCTCGCGACCGGCCGGCCGTCGGGCGTCTCGTGGATCGGCGAGCGCGAGGTCGTGAAGCCGATCGCGCCGGCGCGGATCGCGTCGCGGAGCTCGCGCTCCATCGCGTGGAGGTCGTCCTCGCTCGCCGCCTGCTCGAACGCGCGCTCGCCCATGACGTAGGTGCGGAGCGCGCAGTGGCCGAGGTAGCCCGCATAGTTGATGCCCTTGGGCAGAGCGTCGAGACAGTCGAGGAACTCCGGGAACGTCGTCCACTTCCACTCGATGCCCGCCGCCATCGCCTCGGCGGCGATGTCCTCGGCGCGCTCGAGGTTGCGCACCACGAGATGCTTTTGCGACTCAGGGCAGGGGGCGAGCGTGAACCCACAGTTGCCCATCACGACGGTCGTCACGCCGTGCCAGCACGAGCAGGTGCCGAGCGGGTCCCAGAAGATCTGCGCGTCCATGTGGGTGTGGCCGTCGATGAAGCCGGGGGCGACGACCAGGCCGTCGGCGTCCATGACCTCGCGTGCGCGCTCGCGGATCCGGCCGACGGCGGCGATCCGCCCGTGCCGCACGGCGACGTCGGCGTGGTGGCGCGGCAGGCCGGAGCCATCGATCAGCACGCCGTTCTTGATCACGAGGTCGTAGGGCATCGTCCGTTCCTCCCTGACAGCGGGTGAGCGCCCGGGCGCGTCGAGGTGACTCTCCTACGAGAGCACGCCGGCAAGGGCGATAATACCCGCCAGCGAGGAGGACCGCCACATGACGACGAAGAAGGGCGCGGGGCTCTTGATGGTCTGGGCCGAGGTTCCGTCAGACAGAGAGAAGGAGTTCAATCGCTGGTACAACGAGGAGCATCTGGCCGAGCGACTCGCCCTGCCGGGATTCTTGAGTGCGGCCCGATACGAAGCGGTGCAGGGTGGGCCCAAGCACCTCGCCTGCTACGAGCTCGAGAGCGCCGCGGTGCTGGAGAGCGAGGCGTACACGCGCCTCCGGACCCACCCCACCGAATGGACCCGGCGCTCGGCCCCCGAGGTCATCGGCACCACCTACATCCGTAACGTCTACACCCTGATCCACCCGAAGACGCTGACGCGTGAGGCCGCCGAGAGCGACATGGCGCCGGCCCTCCAGATCGGACGAATGGATGTGCCACCGGAGGTCGACGACGAGTTCAACGCCTGGTACAACACCATCTACGTGCCCAACTACGAAAAGGTGCCAGGTGTGATTCGTGGCCGACGGTATCGGGCCGTGGCCGGCGCTCCGACCTATCTCACCCTCTACGAGTTCGAGCACCCCAGGGTGTCCGAGAGCGCCGCCTGGGCGGCCCAGCGAGATATCTCACCGGTGACACACCGTATCCGGCCACACATGCGGCACGCCCCGGGCTCTCCCGGCATCTGGGTCAAAACGTTTCAGCTCTGACGCGGCCGCTCTCCCCGAGCACGCCCCCGCCTACCGCTCCGCTTTCTGCAAGGCGAGGCGGTAGACCCAGTTGTCCGTGCCCAGCCCTTCGGCCTCGAGTGCGGACCCGCTCACCGTCACCGTGAACGAGGTCGGTGCGGCGGGGTGACCGAGCCGTCCCGCGAGGCTCGTCCCCTGCTCGGATTTCACGACGAACCCCGAGCCTCCGAGATCGGTTCCGCTGACTTCGAGGGACCAGCGAACGTGGTCACCTTCCGGTGAGATTCGGAGGGTGGCGGCATACGCCTTGCGCCCGGCGGGCCCGGGGCCGGGGCCCGTCAGCGTGCCGGTCCACGTGCCGGTCAGGCCCGCGAGCGCAGGATCGGCCGGTGCCTTCGGGACAGCCACCGGGGGCGGTGGGGGCGGTGGCGCACCGGGCGGTGGGGGCGGTGGCGCATCGAGCTTGACGAGATCGTCGCCCTCGATGCCTCGAAACCATCCCTGTGGCGGGTCCTGATGCTGGGCACGCGCCCACCCGCGGCCTCTCATGCAGGCTCGGTAGAGATCTTCCCGGACGATCCCGTAAGACTTGCTCCCGGTCGTGTAGATGGCGTTCTCTTGCGCGCACTCACGGCTGTCCTGCGAGAAGTCGGCGAAGCTAGCGCCGGGCTTGTTCCAGTAGTGCTTTCCGCAGCCGGCCAGGAAGAGGCTGACGACGACGACCGCGATGGGGGCGCGTTTCATCTGACTCCTCCTTCCCTCCGGCCTCAGAGTCTACCGCAGCTCACCCGCGTCGCGCCGCGGGTGAGGGCGTGCGGGCGCCGAGGACGGCCTCGGCGCCTGCCGGTGGAAGGCTTACTTCACGTCGACACAGATGAGCCGGTCGCGGGACAGCTCGGTTCCCTGGACAGGAATGGGCCCGGTCGGAGTGAAGATAAAAAACCGCTGGCGGTCTCTGAGGCCGCTGCCTACGACGACCAAGTCTCGGCTGCCGTCCTTGGAGAATTCGACCACCACCGACATCGCCCCGCCCTGCGCGTTACCGGCTGGACCAGGAATCGGGTTGTTCCCCCAGATGTGATTCGTCGAGAGATAGTACGTCGCGCCGGGGGGGACGACCGTGATGTCCTGTGGCGGCGTGAAGTCGGCATTCAGCGGATGCGGGACGCCGATCGCGGGCCCGGAGTCGTGCACCACGTCACCGAAGAAGTTTCGGTACGTGAGGCGCTCGATGGTCACGGCGTTCGCCAGGTCGATATTGCGAACGGAGATGGTGCCGGTCAGGATTTCGCTGTCGGAGTTCCGGAGAACGTGGATCGCGCCGCAGCCCACTTTCGTTGTCTGCGCCGCGTCCGCCGTCGACACGGAGAGAAGACTGGCCAGGAGAAGCAGGATCGGTCGGTTCATGGTTTTCCTCCTTGTCGTGTATGTGGTCGCTCATCAGCTCGGGAGCGCGCGCTTGACCTTGTCGGCGGATTCCTGGAGGATCGCCGCCGTCTCGCCCGCCTGCCAGCGGCGTTCGGTCGGCCAGTAGTCGGGTGCTCGCTTGCCGGACTTGACGGCCTCGGCCGCGAGGACCATCAGCGTCGCGACGAGCTTGTCCTGGCGGAGGACGGCGTACTCCATCGCGGCCCAGTCGATGACCTCGTCGATCGCCTGGCCGCTCGCATCGCGCTCGTAGGGCTCGTACCAGCCCCGCTGGTCGGGTCGGAACGTCGTGACGATGCCCGTCTGCTTCGCCGCCGCGCGAAACGGCTGAGGGCCGGGGTGCCGGTAGACCACGGCGAGCAAGATGTGGCCCCGGCTCCACGCGTAGCGGTAGTTGCCCGTGAGCGTGTAGTTGCGAGCCTGGTCTTCTTTCATTCCCTGCGAGACCAGGAGCCGCTGGAACGCGCGGTTGGCCTCGAAGATCGCCTCGGGCTTGAACCGTCCGTAGAGGCCTTCCTGCCCATAGACGTCGCCGGTCTTTTGATCCACGTGCTGGTCGGCGACGGACACGCCGAACGTCGCCTTGTACGAGTCGTCGAGCGAGACCGCGTTCGCCTGCAGGAGGACTTTGTTCAGCTCCCCGAGCCCCATACCGAGGGTGTAGGGGAGGAAGGCGAGCCCCTGGGCGAGCCCGGCCGCGATCATCAGGGGCGACAGAACGAGGTTGAGCATGCCGCGTCCGAACGTCTCCATCCCCGTTCGTCCGTCGTACGATGCGCAGCCGGTCCCCATGAGGGTGGCCGCCAGGAGTGCACAGGTTAGGCGTTTCGTCATTGTTCGCATTGGTCCGTCTCCTTCGTGGACGCTAGCTTCGGTGCTGCGTCCCATTCCGGTCGCCAGACGCAATAAGGAGGCCACTGCGGATGTGCGCGAAAGCCCGCAGTTGCGTCGTGCGGAGCGATAGGTGGTGGTGGCGAAAAATGGCGGAAAGCCGCCAGGCGGGGAGTGGTGGCGGCGTAGAATCCTCCTATGGTCGGGCTCGCGGAGATACTGGGTGAAAGTCCGGGGATCGTCGCCGTGCGCGAGACCGTCGGCCGGCTCCTTCAGCGTCAGGCTGACGCTCGCCGCTTGCCGCCGGTCCTCATCCAAGGCGAGACCGGCACCGGGAAGGGTCTTGTTGCCCGTGCGCTTCACCGCGCGGGTCCGCGTCGCGATGGCCCGTTCGTCGATGTCAACTGCGCCGCCATACCCGAACCGCTGCTCGAAGCCGAGATGTTCGGCTTCGAGCGTGGGGCCTTCACGGACGCTCGCCAGGCGAAGCCGGGACTGGTCCAGACCGCCCACAAAGGGCTGATCTTCCTAGACGAAGTGGGGCTGTTGCCTTCGGGCCTCCAGAGCAAACTCCTCAAGTTCGTCGAGGATCGGACGGTCCGCCGGCTCGGCAGCACGCGGAGTGAGCCGGTGGACGTGTGGATCATCACCGCCAGTAACGAGGATCTCGGTGCAGCAGCGCGTCAGGGTGGCTTCCGCGAAGACCTCTATCATCGGCTCGCGGTCGTCACGCTCTGGCTGCCGCCACTGCGCGAGCGCGGGGACGATATCGCGGTACTCGCCGAGCATTTCCTCGACCGGATCAGTCGCGACTACGGTCTTCCGCCGAAGAGCCTCGCCCCCGACGGTCGTGGCGCTCTCCTTGCACACCCATGGCCCGGGAATGTCCGCGAGTTGAGCAACGTGATCGAACGGGTGGCCCTCCTCGAGGAGGCGCCCCTGATCACGAGGGAAATGCTCGGGCTCCGGGAGCCTACCGCGATGGAAACGCCCCAGAGCGCAGATGGCGAGGAGGCCGTCCCCTTCAAGGAAGAGCTTGAAGGAATCGAGCGCGAGCGCCTCCTTCAAGCACTACGCCGGGCCAAGTGGAACATCGTGCGTGCCGCCGCATCGCTGGGCATCCCGCGGGGGACTCTGCGGTATCGGATCGAGAAGTACGGGCTTGAGCGCGGGGGTGCGCTGCGGACCTCACGTCGCCGTCGGGCCCAGCCGACGGTTTCAGAGGGTCCGGTGACGTCGGCCGGTGCTGACGTCGAAGCGACTCCGGAGCCCACGCACTGGGAGGTGCGGCGTCTGGCGCTTCTGCGCGCCGCGCTCGTCGTACGGAAGGCGAGTGATGCTCTCTACACCAGTCGCGCGCTTGAGGTCATCGCGGAGAAGACCGGTAGCTTTGGCGGTCGTATCCAGGAGCGAGGGCCCACCGGAATCGTCGCGGCCTTCGGGCTCGAGCCTGTTGAAGATGCGCCACGGCGTTCGGCCCATGCCGCCATCGCCATGCAGAAGGCGGCCGAGCGAGCCCGGCGTGATGACGTGGAGCGGCCGGGGCTGAAGGTCGCGATCCACATGGCGGAGTGCCTCGTGCGCGAGACGGGACGGCGCTCCGAGATCGACCTCGAGACGAAACACCGGGCGTGGGGCGTGCTCGAGGCGCTCGTGAGCGACGCGGAGCCGGACGCGATCCTCGTCAGTGAAACCGCGGCGCCGTTGCTCGAGCGGCGCTTCGACCTTGTTCCGCTCGCTGGCCGAGGCGGGGGACGTCCCGCGTTTCGGCTCGTGGGGCCCGAACGGCCGGGGTTCGAGATTGGACGGCGCATGTCCAGGTTCGTCGGGCGCCGGCAGGACCTCGAGCTCCTCGAGAGCCGGCTGGCCTTGGCCCTGCGAGGACATGGCCAGGTCGTGGGCGTCGTCGGCGAGGCCGGGATCGGGAAGTCGCGACTCCTCTACGAACTCCGACGGCGGGTGGCGAGCAAGCCCGTTGCCTACCTCGCAGGGCGCTGCGTCTCCTACGGGGCCGGCATTCCCTATCTTCCCGTGCTCGACATCCTCCGACAGCACTTCGGGCTGATCGAGACCGCGGGTTCGGACGCGATCCGTGAGAGGGTCCGGCTCGGCCTGAACGCCGTGGGGATGAATGCCGAGCAAGCGTCACCGTATCTGCTCCACCTCTGGGGTGTGAAGGATGGAACGGAACGACTGGCCGCGCTGGACCCCGAGGCGATCAAGCTCCGTACGCTCGAAACGCTCAGCGGGTTGGTCCTCCGGATCAGCCACGCCCGCCCGTTGATCCTCGCTGTGGAGGATCTGCACTGCATCGACCGAGCCTCCGAAGACTTGCTCACCGCGCTCGTCGCGGACCTCCCGGGCACGCCGACCATGTTCCTCGCGAGCTATCGTCCGGGATATCGGCCCCCCTGGATCGACAAGTCGTTCGCGACGCAGGTCGCGCTCGAGCCTCTCTCACGAGAGCAGAGCCTGACTCTTGCGCGCTCGGTCTTCGAGACGGACGTACCGGAGAGTCTCGTGGGATCGATCCTCGACAAAGCCGAAGGGAATCCCTTCTTCTTGGAGGAGTTGTGCCACGTGGCGCGCGATCGAAGTGAGAGCCGGGCGGTGCCGGCGGTGCCGGACACGGTCCAGGAAGTGCTACTCGCGAGGATTCATCGGCTTCCCGACGAGCCGAAGCGGGTTCTTCAGGCGGCGTCCATCGTGGGGCGGGAGGTTCCCGGTCACCTGCTCCGGGCGATCCTGGATGCGCCGGGCGACCCCGAGACGCATCTGCGCGAGCTCACGCGACAGGAGTTCCTCTACGCCCGGCCGGGCGTCGAGGAATCTCTCTACATCTTCAAGCACGCGCTGACGCAGGAGGTGGTCTACGAGAGCGTCGCGGACGCGCGTCGCAAGACGCTTCACACCAAGGCCGCCAAAGCCCTGGAGGAGATGTACGTCGATCGGCTCGAAGCGGCCTACGACCGGCTCGCGTATCATTACGCGAAGACCGACGAGGCCGACCGGGCAGTCGAGTACCTCACACGCTTCGCCGAGCAAGCGGCCGGGCGATTCGCCCATGTGGAGGCGGCGGCAGCGCTGCGGGAAGCCCTGGCGCATGTCGAGCGGCTTCCGGCCGAGATTCGCGAGCGGCGGCTCTACGAGCTCGTCCTTCGTCAGAACGTCTCCCTGTTTTTCATTGGATGCTTCCGAGAGAACCTCGATCTCCTGCTCCGACATCAAGAGCGCGTTGAGCGGCTCGGAGATCCGACGCTGACCGGGCCCTTCTTTTATCATCTCGCCACCGCCTACTACATGCTGGGAGACCATGCACCGGCGGTGGCCCATGCCCGTCGAGCCCTCGACGACGCACGTCGATCTGGCGATGAAGCGACCATGGGCAAGGCGCACTTCGTCCTGGCCTACGAGGCATTCTGGTCCGGGCAGCCCTGGGACGGCGTGGCACACGGCCGGAGCGCCGTGACCTTGCTCGAACCGAACGACGAACGGTGGTCCCTGGGCTTTGCGCACTGGATCGTGGGGATGAATTACGCCTTGATGGGAGACTTCGAGGCTGCGCTGAGCGCCCAGGCTCGGGCGCACGCCATCGCTGAAGCCGCCCATCCCCGCCTGCTCGGGCTGACCATGTGGAGCACCGGGCTGATCCATTCCTCGATCGGAGAATGCGAAGCCGGGATCGACGCGTGTCGGCGAAGCCTCGAGGTGTCGCGTGACCCCGTGAATCTCGCGTCGGCGTCGGGCGCGCTGGGGTTCGCCTATCTCGAGCAGGGAGACCCTGCGCGGGCGATCCCGCTGCTCGAGCGGTCCGTCGAGGAGCTGCGGAAGTTCGGATCCCGCGACTCGAGCGGCTGGTTCGCAACGTTCCTGGGCGAGGCGTACCTCGTAAGCGGTCAGATCGAAAGAGCGCAAGACCTCGCGGTGCAGGGGACGCAGGTGACCGGCGATGCAAGGTATCGCTTCGGACTCGGGTGGGCTCAGCGAACGCTGGGCCGGATCGCATACGCGCGCGGCCTCCACACCGATGCGGCGGAGCGCCTCGACGAGGCCCTTCAGACCTTCGGCTCCATGCGCGCGCGATTCGAGATGGCGCGGACACGATTGGAGCTGGCTCGAGTCAGACACGCCCAGGGTAACGCGGAAGCGGCGGCGACCGATCTCGGGGCCGCCCATCAGCTGTTCCGGGCGCTCGGCGTCCCGAAGTATGTCGAACGGAGCGAGCAACTCGCCCGGCAGCTTCAGGTGTCTCTGCCGGCATAACCTCGAGATCGGTCGGCCTCACGGCACCGGCTGGTCGGGTCAGACGCGCTCGAGGATGTGGAGCCCGCGCCCCCGGTCGATCAGGTAGATCAGGCCGCGCGCATCGACGCACACGTCGTTGCTGCACACGCGCTCCTGACCCTCGGGGACCGCCGGAACGAACGACGCGACTTCGCGCGGGGCGTGCGGGTCCGCGATGTCGACGATCCGGAGCCCATGCGCGAACCAGGCGACGGGGATCTCCGTGCCCCGCACCTCTTCGCACGGCTGGTGGCAGCCGGTGAACTCCGGCTGCGGCGCGCCGTCCACGCCGTCGACCTGGAAGCTGGCGAACGGGACGGGCCGCGTCTCGTCGGTGATATCGACGAGCCAGAGGAACGAGGGGGGGCCGGGCGCGAGCTTCGCGACGTCCTCGTCGGTCACCACGAGAACGCGGCGGCCGCGCAGCGGGAACGGAATCGGGAGGGTCGTGTGCGTCGGCGCGGGAAACGGCGGACTCCAGTCGAGCCGGGAGACGAGCCGCGGCGTCGCCGGGTCCTCGATGTCGAGGATGACGAAGCCTCCGTGCCAGTAGCTCACGTAGAGCCGGGTGCCGAGGCGGATCGGGTGGTGGCAGCGGTGCGCGCGGCCCGACCAGGCCGGCGTCTCACCGCCCGCGACCCACTGGCCCGGCATCCACCAGCGGCCGACCTCCCTGGGCCGGCGCGGGTCCTCGAGGTCGAGGATCATCACGATGTTCCCGACGTAGCCGTCGAGCTCCGGCGAGATGTACGCGTAGCGTCCGTCGAAGGTGAACCGGTGGACACCGGCGCCGCCCGAGCGCCAGAACGCGATCTCGCGCGGTGCGCGTGGGTTCGAGACGTCGAAGACCCCGAGGCCCCCCTGGAACCCGGGCGCGGGACGGTTGGCGGGCTGCGCCTCGCGGTTGACCAGCATGACCCCGTTGGCCGCGCGGACCTTGTGGGAGTGCGTCCCCGTCGGGACTTCGAGCGTGGCCAGCCGCCGCGGGGCCGAGGGGTCGCGCACGTCGACGAGCGTCGTCCCGTTCGGCGCGTGCATGTGGGCGACGAACGCGACGTCGCCGCTGACCACCACCTGCCCGCCACCCGCGCAATCGAAGTAGCCGACCTCCCGGACTCCGACGGCGTGGCTCATGATACTGGGGGTCGCGAGCCCGGCGCTCCTGGGCTCGGCACGACGGACGTCGCGCCGGAGGCCAGCATGGCGTCGATCTCCGCCTCGCCGAATCCCGCTTCGCGGAGCACCTCGAGGCTGTGCTCGCCGAGTCGCGGCGGGAGGCGGCGGATCTCGCCGGGTGTCCGGCTGTACGTCGTCGGGATCGCGGGCAAACGCAGCGTCCCCTCGCTCGGATGGTCGACGATCTGCCAGAAGCCGGTCGCCTCGAGCTGCGGGTCGGTGAGGAGCGTCTCGAGCGTGTTGACGATCGTCGCCGGGACGCCCGCGCGATCGAGCGCGTCGAGCCACTCGGCCGAGCTCCGGGTGGCGACGATCTTGCTCAGCTCCTCGTACAGCACCTCGATGTTGGCGAGGCGCGATTCCAGCGTCGTGAAGCGCGGATCGGCGAGGAGATCCGGCCGCCCGGCGACCGCGAAGAACGCCCGCCAGTCCGCGTCGGTATAGGGGACGACGGCCAGATAGCCGTCCCGCGTGCGGAACGGGCGCCGCCAGCGATTGAGGATCCGCTTGTAGCCGGCGGTCTCGAGCGGTGGGACGAACGTCTCGCCGTAGAGGTGCTCCACCATGACGTAGGCGACCACGGTCTCGAACATCGGCACCTCGATGGCCTGCCCCTCGCCGGTCCGCTCGCGGTGGAACAGCGCCGACAGCACCGCGGAGAGCACGGCGAGCGAGCTCGTCTTGTCGGCGACGATCGTCGGTACGTAGCGCGGCTCGCCCACGAGCGAGGCCTGGAGCGACGCGAGCCCCGCGGCCGCCTGGATGACGTCGTCGTACGCGGGCTTGTCGCCGGAGGGGCCGCGCGCGCGAAAGCCGTAGGTCGCGCAGTAGACGAGCCGGGGGTTGACGGCGCGGAACGCCTCGTACTCGAGGCCGAGCCTCGCCGCTGGTCCGGGCCGGAAGTTGTGCAGGATGACGTCGGCGGTCGCCGCGAGCCGGAGCAGCGCGCCGCGTCCGGCGGCCTGCTTGAGATCGAGGACCAGGCTGCGCTTGTTCCGGTTGCAGGCGAGGTAGAACGCCGCCATGCCGGGGTGTCGGGCCGGCCCGAGGCGGCGCGTCGTGTCGCCTTCGGGGGGCTCGATCTTGATGACGTCGGCGCCCAGGTCGCCCAGGGTCTGCGCGGCCCAGGGGCCGAGCACGACGGTCGTGACGTCGAGGACGCGGATGCCTACGAGCGGTCCGGGCATGTCGCGCCACGCCCCAGGAGCGTCCCCGCCCGCAATCGATCGTGCAGGTGCTCCACGTTCGGGAGCGGGACGACCTCCGACACGACCGGCGTGATCCGGCGCGCCGCCACGAGGCGCGCGGCCTGCGCCACTTCCCAGCGCGAGGCGTACCGCGATCCGATGATGCTGATCTCCGCCTGCACCATGCGCCGGGGCGCGACCTCGGTCACACCCCCCGGGAACGTCGTCAGGAGGACCAGCCGGCCGCGCGGCCCGAGCGCCTCGAGGCAGGCGCCGAGGGTCTGCGCCGTGCCCACGAGATCGATCGCCACCGCCACGCCACCCGGGGCGACGGCGCGCACGCAATCGGAGAGATCCGGGGTGTCGGCGTCGAGCGCCGCGAGCGCACCGAACTCGCTGACCGCCTTGAGCTTGTGGGTCCCCCGGTCGATCGCGATGACCGCGCCGCCGAACTCCCGGGCCATCTGGACCATGTGGATGCCGACGCCGCCGGCCGCGCCCACGACCAGCACAGTGTCGCCGGGAACGATCGCGGCCCGTCGACTGACATGGAACGGCGTCGCGATCGCGTCGGGAATCGCCGTGGCGTCAACGACCGAGACGCCCTCGGGCACCGGAAGGAAATTCCTCGCCGGGAGCGCGAGGTATTCGGCGTAGCCGCCATCGGCGGCCACGCCGACCTGCCCGCGCAGGCGGCGGCAGAGCGGCTCGTGCGCGAGGCGGCAGAGATCACAGTCGTCGCAAAAGAGATAGAAGTAGCTCATCACGCGCTGCCCGGCGGAGAGCGTGGTGACGGCCGCGCCGACCTCGACGACGGTGCCGACGGCCTCGTGGCCCGGGATGCGCGGGAGGTCCTCCGGCCGGCGGCTGTGGTTGCCGTTCATGTAATTGAGCACGGTGAGCCCGACGCCGCACGCTTCGACGCGCACGAGGGCGTCCGTCGCACCGACGCGCGGGTGGCCGACGGCCTCGTACCGGAGCCGGCCGCCCCACTCGTGCAGAACCTGCGCGCGGATGTCGAGGCCCTGCCTAGCTCACCATCGTGTAGGTGCGCTCGATGTTGGAGCGGAGACCCTGGCGCCAGGGGCGATAGTGACCGTAGAGGGAAAAGGGCTTCTCGTAGACGAGGGCGAGCCGTTCGGGCACGCGCTGCTGGGCTTCCTCGAGCGTGGCGCCCGCGGCGACCTCGGCGCGCACGGCGTCGACCATGTCGTGGACGTAGCCCCGGAAGGTCTGGAGCCAGTCGCGGCCGGCGACGTCACCGTGGCCCATGATGATGTGCGTGAAGTCGAGCTGAGCGAGGCGGTCGAGCGTCGTGACCCAGTCCTCCGGATAGCCGTCGCCCATAAAGGGCGTCCAGCCGATGACGGCGTCGCCCGTGACGACGACCTTCTCCCTCGGCAGGTAGACGAACACGTCCCCCTCGGTGTGCGCCCGACCGAGGTAGAGGAGGTGGATCTCGCGGTCGCGCCGGTAGAGCTTCATCGTCTGCTCGAAGGCGATCGTCGGCAGCGCCGGCCGGAGCGCCCTGACCTCGGCGAGATACGACTCGGCGAGGCGGACGGCGGCCTCCAGCCTCGCGCGCTCGGCGGGCGCCCGGGCCGTGGCGAGGTCGGCCTTGAGCTGGGCGATCTCCTGCGGGCCCTGGCGGACGTGGTCCTGGATCCGCTTGAGCCCCTTGCGCACCATGGCCTCGCGCGTGAGCTGGTTGGTGACGATCTCCGCGTGCGGGTAGGCGGCGGGGTACACCTCGTTGCCGTGCCAGTGGTCCCAGTGGAAGTGCGTGTTGACCACGTAGCGCACCGGCTTCGTCGTGATCTCGCGCAACCGTTCCACGATGACGCGGGCCGCCGACGGCTTCGAGTGTGTGTCGACGATGGTCACGCCGTCGTCGCTCTCGATGATCGCCGTGTTCGAGTTCACCTTGTAGGCCGGCGCGGCGACCGCGACGTGCACGCCGTCGGCGACCTTCTTGATCTCGAACCGTGCGTCGCCGGCGCTCTTTCCCTCGTGACTGCAGCAGTCCATCACAGACACTCCTCGTTCACAGACTCGCCTCGCGGCGCGCACGTTCACAGACTCGCCTCGCGGCGCGCTCCGCCGAGCCTCCGCGGCCGCCGCTCGGCTCGCACGACCACGTTCACAGACTCGCCTCGCGGCGCGCTCCGCCGAGCCTCCGCGGCCGCCGCTCGGCTCGCACGACCACTCGCGGAAGCGGGGTCTCCCGCGCCGCGATACTATGCGATGGCGGGTGTGCGCTCAAGGGTGTGCTAGATTCTCGTGCCGAGGAGGACGCGCCGATGGAGCTGAGACTCGCCGTCGTCCAGCCCGAGACCCTGACGGGCGCCGACGCCCCGAAAAACGTGGACCGCGCGGTCGCCTACATCCGTCAGGCGGCCCGCGAGGGCGCGCGACTCGTCGCGCTGCCCGAGACCTATCCCGGTCCCTACACCGTGCCGGTGGACTACTCGCCCCACGAGGCGCTCGCCGCGGTCGCGCGCGCGGAGAAGGTCTACGTCGTCGGAGGCGCGATCGAGTACGTGCGCCCGGACGACACCGGGCACGCCCCCTGCTTCAACTGTCTCTACCTCTACGGGCCGACGGGCGCGCGGCTCGGGACGTACCGGCGCACGACGCCGCCGGGCCCCTGGATCTACGAGGGCGGGAGGTTCTGGGACTTCAAGTACCAGGAGGCGGACGAGCTGCCCGTGTTCGACACCGAGTTCGGCAAGCTCGGCTTGTTAATGTGCAGCGAGGTGTACGTGCCGGAGCTGGCGCGCGCCATGGCGCTCAAGGGCGCCGTCATCACGCTCCTGCCCGCCGGACTCTGGAGCTCCGAGCTTCACGACACGTGGCGCACGCTCCTCTGGGCGCGCGCGATCGAGAACCTCATGATCACCGCCACGAGCCGCAACATCCTGCCCGGCGGGGGCGGGCACGCGATCGTCTGCAGTCCCGAGGAGATCCTGCTGGAGGCACGCCGGCCCGGCGTCTTCACCGCGACCGTCGACCTCGCGCGCGTCCAGTGGCTCCGCGAGCAGGTGGACCGCCCCGTCGACCCGTGGCCCTGGCGGACGAAGCCCGGCATCTTCACGCAATGGCTCCGTCCCGAGGTGTGTCGGGGGGGTCGGCCGTGAACGACGCGCGCCCGGGACGCCTGGGGCGGCGCGATTTCCTCACCGGCGCGGCGGGGCTCGCGCTCGCGTTCCCCTGCGGCGCCGGGGCCCAGCCACAGGGTGGGACCCTGACGTATGCGAGCACCGCGCTCCCACCGAACCTGGAGCCACACATGCAGGGGCTCGACATCTGGCAGCAGCGCAAGCCCCTGATCTACGAGAACCTGATCTGGGTGGACGAGTCGCTCGAGGCCAAGCCCGAGCTCGCCGAGCGGTGGGAGCAGCGGTCGCCCACCGAGTACGTCTTCCGCCTGCGCCGCGGGGTCAGGTTTCACGGCGGGAAGGAGCTCGACGCCGAGGACGTGAAGTACACCTACGACCGCGTGCGCGATCCGAAGGTGAGCCCTGGCGCCAACGACCTCCTCGTCATCAAGCAGATCGACGTCCTCGACGCTCACACGGTCCGCTTCGTCCTCCATGCCCCCGCGGCCACGTTCCTCATCAACCTGGGTGGCAAATACAACGGCGTCATCCCGAAGGGCGCCGCCGGCGACGGCAGGGAGCTGCTCACGCGGGCCATCGGGACGGGCCCGTTCGGCGTCGAGGAGTTCGATCCGAGTCGTCGGCTCGTCTTGAAGCGCCACGCGGCGTACTGGGGGCTGACGAAGCCTGCGCTCGAGGGCATCGTGTTCCAGGCGATCCCGGACGAGTCGTCCATCGTGGCGGGGCTCCGGACCGGCCAGGTGACGATGGCCCAGTTCTCGTCCGCGCTCTCCTTTCAGGTGGCCCGCTCCGTCGCCACGCTCCAGACCATCCAGGCGCCCTCCACGCGCTGGGTCGTGCTCGACCTCGCCGGCGACACGGAGCCGACGAGCAAGCCCGAGGTGCGCCAGGCGATCGCGCTCGCGCTCGACCGCCAGGCGATCCTCCAGATCGCGGGGGTCGGACTCGGCCAGCGCCTCGGCGTGCTACCGCCGGGGATGAAGGCCTGGGCGATGCCGTGGCAGGAGCTGCCGAACCAGCAGCGTGACGTCGCCCGCGCGCGGGCGCTTCTGCCGAAGGCCGGCTACCCGGGCCGGGTCGCGATGACGATCCGCAACATCGTCGGCTTTCCGGCGCTCGCCGCCGCGCTCCCCGTCATTGTCGACAACCTTCGCGAGGCGTCCATCGACGTGCGCGTGGAGACCGTGGACGGCGGCGTCTGGATCAAGGACTGGATCGTGCCCCAGTCGCCGCCGACGATGAACGAGTGGGGAGGCTTCGTCGATCCCGATCAAGCCTTCCACCGCCACTTCCACTCGGCGCCGGGCGGCAAGGACTTCCGGCGGTGGAACAACAAGAAGGCCGACGAGTTGCTCGACGCCGGCCGGGCGACGCTCGAGCGCGCCAAGCGCAAGCAGATCTACGACCAAGTCCAGCGGCTCATGGCGGAGGATCCGATCACCATCCCGCTCTACTCGCCCGACCTTCTCTACGCCATGCAGAAGTCCGTCAAGGGCTTCGAGCCGCACCCGACGGGCTTCCTCTACGGCCTGCGCTGGGTGTCGCTCTGAGACGAGTCGTGCCGCGACTCGATGCGTGTCTACCTTCTCCAGCGTCTCGCCGCCATGATCCTCACGCTCCTCGGAGTGAGCTTGCTCATCTTCGCGATGATCCGGTTGGTTCCGGGCACGGTCGTGGAACAGCTCCTCGGCCAGGCCGCGATCGCGTCGCCTGAGGTGCTCGCCGCGTTCCGTCGCTTCTTCGGGCTCGACCGTCCCGCCCACGTGCAGTACCTCGACTGGCTCGCCGCGGTCCTTCGGGGCGACTTCGGCGTCTCCTGGCTCTCCGGCCGTCCGGTGCTGGCGTTGTTCCTCGAGCGGGTACCCGTCTCGGCCGAGCTGGCGGTGCTGGCGGTGGCCTGGTCGCTCGTGATCGGCATTCCGCTCGGCACGGCCTCGGCGGTGTGGCGTGGCGGTGTGCGAGACGGCGTGATCCGCGTGATCGCCACGCTCGGTCTCTCCCTGCCCGCCTTCTGGCAGGGGACCGTGTTGATCCTGCTCTTCTCGATCTACCTCGGCTGGATGCCGTCGCTCCAGTGGGTGCCGTTCACGCGCCGCCCGTCCGTCAATCTGTTGACGATGGCGCTGCCGGCGCTCACGCTGGGGACGGCGACGGCGGCGATGATCACCCGCATGTCGCGCTCGACGATGCTCGACGTCCTCGGACGCGAGTACGTCCGCACGGCCCGCGCCAAGGGGCTGCCCGAGCGCCGGGTGACCCTCCACCACGCGCTCCGCAACGCGCTGATCCCCGTCGTCACGGTCGCCGGCGCCCAGCTCGGCTACATCGTGGGCGGCATCGTCGTCGTCGAGGACGTCTTCACGCTGCCCGGCGTCGGGCGGCTCCTGCTCGACGCGATCTTCCAGCGTGACTACCCCGTGGTCCAGGGGGTGATTCTGCTGCTCGCGGCCGCCTTCATGGTCCTGAACCTCGTCGTGGATCTCCTCTATGCGGTTCTCGATCCCCGCCTCCGACGCGGCTGACCCCCGGACGGGCGCGGCCCCCACGCGCTCGCTCGCCCGGAGCCCGCTCTTCATCGCCGCGTGCGCCGCGCTCCTTCTCATGGTCGCCGTCGGACTCTTCGCGGCGCTGGTCGCTCCGTTCTCACCGACGGCGATCGACGCCGCCCACGTGTTCCAGGGGCCGAGCCCCCGCCACCCCTTCGGGACGGACCGGTTCGGGCGCGATCTCCTGTCCCGCATCGTCTTCGGCGTCCGCGTCTCGCTCGGCATCGCGGGCGCCTCGATCGCGCTGGCGCTCGCGGTCGGGGGCGTGCTCGGGCTCCTCGCGGGTCTCGGACGCGGCGTGGATCACGTGCTCGGCCGGGCGATGGACGTGTTCTTCGCGTTCCCGCCGGTGCTCCTGGCGATCGGCATTGCCGCGGTGCTCGGCGCGGGCCCCGGCACGGCGGTGGCGGCCATCGCCGTCGTCTATGCGCCGCTCTTCTTTCGCGTCGTACGCGCCAGCGTGCTCGCCGAGTCGGCCGAAGCCTACGTCGAGGCCGCCGAGGCCCTCGGGCTCGGCCGCCTGGCGATCCTCTTCGGTCACATCCTGCCCAACGTCGTCTCACCGATCGTGGTCCAGACGGCGGTCTGCCTCTCCTACGGCATCCTGATCGAGTCCGCGCTCTCGTATCTCGGGCTCGGGGTCCAGCCGCCCACACCCTCGTGGGGCACGATCTTGAACGAGGGCAAAGAGTTTCTGGCGCAGGCGCCCTGGGTGTCGCTCTTCCCCGGCGCCGCGATCATGCTCGCCGTCCTCGCGTTCAACGTGATCGGAGACGGCCTGCGCGATGCGCTCGACCCACGGAGCGCCGTCAGGTAGGGCGCGTCCGGTGCGGCCGCCCGAGCTCATGGCGTAACGCGTCCTCGAGCCTCGCGTGGCGGAACGTGAAGCCGGTGGCCCGGAGCCGCGCGGGCTCGACGCGCGCGCTCGCCAGGAGGAGCTCGTCCGCCATCTGGCCGAAGAGGAGACGCGCCGCGACGGCGGGGAGCGGAAGGAGCGCGGGGCGGCGCAGGACGCGCCCGAGCGTGCGCGCGAGCTCGCGATTGGTGACGGGCTCGGGCGCGACGGCGTTCACCGGCCCCGCGAGGGACTCCGTGGCGAGCGCGTGGAGGATCGCGCCCACGAGATCGTCGATCGCGATCCAGCTGACCCACTGGACGCCGCTGCCGACGGGCCCGCCCGCGCCCAGACGGAACGGCGTGAGCATCGCGCCGAGGGCGCCGCCCCGGCGGCTCAGCACCATGCCGATCCTGAGCCGCACGACGCGGATCCCGGCGCGCGCGGCGGGGTCGGTCGCGGCCTCCCATTCGCGGCAGACCTCGGCGAGAAAGCCCGGGCCCGGCGAGCTGTCCTCGCGGAGGATCTCCGAGCCGCGGTCGCCGTAGTAACCGACGGCTGACGCCGAGACGAGAAGGCGCGGCGGACGCTCGAGCCGCGGGAGCGCTTCCGCCAGGCGCCGCGTGACGTCGACGCGGGTCGACCGGATCCGGCGCTTCTTCGCCTCCGTCCAGCGGCCGCCCGCCACGCTCTCGCCCGCCAGGTGCACGACCGCGTCCGCGCCGGCGAGCGCCGACGGCTCGAGCGCGCCGGATTCGGGGTCCCAGCGCGCGAGGCGCTGCCCCGCCACGGACGCCGCCCCCGCGCCGCGGACGACACGCACGACGCGGTGGCCGGCGGACGTGAGACCCGTGACGAGCGCCGAGCCGACGAGTCCGCTCGCGCCGGTGACGGCGACCGTCCACGCCCGCGCGGTCCCTGTCATGTCGTGCCCATTATGATCCCGCTCGCGGGGCGCCTCGCCGTAGAATGGCGTGCGGCTTGCGGGTTCCGGGCGTCCTGGGTATGCTGCATGGGCGGTTGCCCGCCCTCAATTCCCGCGAGAGTGGCGAAACTGGCAGACGCGCCGGACTTAGGATCCGGTGGGTGCAAACCCTTGGGGGTTCGACTCCCCCCTCTCGCACCAACGTGGAGCGTCGATGAGCGTGGAGCATCGGTGAAGGTCGAAGTCGAGGCGATCGAGGGCTGCAAACGGCGCCTGGCGGTGGAAGCCCCGGCCGACGTCGTGCAGAAGGAGTGGGAACGGGCGTACGTGCGCGTCCAGAAGCAGGCGCGCCTGCCGGGCTTCCGGAAGGGCTACGTGCCGCGCTCGCTCGTGAAGCTGCACTTCGCCGACGATGTCCGGCGCGAGGTCGCCGAGCACCTCATCCCCGACGTCTACCGCCGCGCCCTCTCGGAAGCGCACCTCGATCCGGTGAACGAGCCCGACCTGCAGGAGGTCAAGCTCGAGGAGGGCGCGCCGCTCAGCTTCGTGGCCGTCGTGGAAGTGAAGCCGTCGATCGAGCTCGGTGAGTACAAGGGCGTCGAGGTCCAGCACGCCGCCAAGCCCGTCACCGACGAGGAGATCGCGGCGGCGCTCGAGAGGATGCGCGAGGAGCAGGCGCAGTTCCGCGCGGTGGACCGCCCGGCCGGCCCGGGCGACCTCCTGGTCGTCGACTACACGCTCGCCATCGAGGGCCGGGACCCCTCGAGCCAGACGGGCTACCAGTTCGTCGTCGGCGACAAGACGGTCCTGCCCGAGATCGACGCGGCGATCGTGGGGATGCGGGCGGGCGAGACGCGCTCGGTCCCGTTCCGGTTCGCGGACGACCACCGGCGGGAGGAGCTGCGCGGGCGCGGCGGGTCCGCCCAGGTCAAGCTCGTCGAGGTGAAGGAGAAGGTGCTGCCGGAGCTGGACGATGAGTTCGCGAAGTCGCTCGGCAAGTTCGCGAGCCTCGCGGCGCTCCGCGCCGAGCTGCGCCGAGAGCTCGAGGCGCGGCGCGCCGAGGACGAGCGTCGCGAGCTCCAGGAGGGGGTCGTCGACGCGGTCCTCGCCGGGCACCACTTCACGGTGCCGGACGCGATGGTCATGCGCCACGTCGCCCACCAGATCGAGCACGCGCGGGAGAGCATGCGCCAGCAGGGGCTCGACCCGGACCGGGTGCCGTGGGACTACGGGAAGCTGATCACCGAGCTCCGGCCCGGGGCCGAGAAGGCCGTCCGGCGGGCGCTCCTGCTGGAGGCGATCGCCGAGCGCGAGGCGATCGAGCCCACCGACCCCGACGTGGACGCCGAGCTGGAGAAGGTCGCCCAGGCGAGCCGCCGCCCCGTGCCGGCAGTCCGGCGTATGATGGAGAAGAACGGTGACCTCGAGGCGCTGCGGCGCGGACTGCGCGACCGCCGGACCCTCGAGGTGCTCGTCGACCACGCCCGGATTCGGGCGAGCTGAAGACAAGGAGATCCCGATGGCTCTGGTCCCGATGGTGATCGAGCAGACGCCGCGCGGCGAGCGGGCGTTCGACATCTTCTCGCGCCTGTTGAAGGAGCGGATCATCTTCCTGCCGACCTTCATCGAAGACGACCTGGCAAACCTCGTGATCGCCCAGATGCTCTTCCTCGAGGCCGAGGACCCGGACAAGGACATCTACCTCTATATCAACTCGCCGGGCGGCTCGGTGACCGCGGGGATGGCCATCTATGACACGATGCAGTACGTGAAGCCGGCGATCTCCACCATCTGTATGGGCCAGGCGGCCTCGATGGGCGCGCTGCTGCTCGCGGCCGGCGCCAAGGGCAAGCGGTTCGCCCTGCCCCACGCGCGGATCATGATCCACCAGCCCCTCGGCGGGGTCCAGGGCCAGGCGACCGACATCGACATCCAGGCGCGGGAGATCCTCCGGATGCGCGAGGAGCTGAACCGGATCCTCGTCCACCACACCGGCCAGTCCATGGAGAAAATCCAGCGGGATACGGACCGGGACTTTTTCATGACCGCGGAGCAGGCGAAGGACTATAGAATCGTCGACGACGTCATCTCGTCCAAGCCGACGACCCGGGCGGTGGCCGAGGCCGCGGCATTGGCGGCGCAGGGGCAGAAGTAGAGGGGCGATGGCTCGAACGCGCGAAGGCAACGGAACCCTGAAGTGCTCGTTCTGCGGGAAGAGCCAGAATGACGTCCGTAAACTGATCGCCGGCCCGACGGTGTACATCTGCGACGAGTGCATCGAGCTCTGCAACGATATCATCGCCGAGGAGTGGGAAGAAGAGAAGAGCCGCGAGATCCGCTCGCTCCCCAAACCCGCCGAGATCAAGAACGTCCTCGACCAGTACGTGATCGGCCAGGAGCGGGCGAAGAAGGTCCTGGCCGTCGCGGTCCACAACCACTACAAGCGAATCGAGTCGGGCGGCGAGTCGGGCGAGGTCGAGCTGCAGAAGTCGAACATTCTCCTCATCGGTCCCACGGGCTCCGGCAAGACCCTCCTCGCGCAGACCCTCGCGAAGATGCTGCGCGTGCCGTTCACGATCGCCGACGCCACCACGCTCACGGAGGCGGGCTACGTCGGCGAGGACGTCGAGAACATCATCCTGCGCCTGCTCCAGTCGGCGGATTACGACGTCGAGCGGGCCGAGCGCGGCATCGTCTATATCGACGAGATCGACAAGATCGCGCGCAAGTCCGAGAACCCCTCGATCACACGGGACGTCTCGGGCGAGGGCGTCCAGCAGGCCCTGCTCAAGATCCTCGAGGGCACGGTGGCCAACGTGCCGCCCCAGGGCGGGCGGAAGCACCCGCACCAGGAGTTCATCCAGGTCGACACCTCGAACGTCCTCTTCCTCTGCGGCGGCGCCTTCGTCGGCCTCGAGAAGATCATCGAGGCGCGCGTGGGGCGGTCCGGCATGGGCTTCGGCGCGGAGATCAAGCGGCGCGAGGAGCGCCGGGTGGGCGACCTCCTGACGATGATCCAGCCCGAGGATCTGCTGAAGTACGGGCTCATCCCCGAGTTCGTCGGCCGGCTGCCGGTCATCGCGACGCTCCACGACCTCGACGAGGCGGCCCTCGTCCGGATTCTCAGAGAGCCGAAGAACGCGATCATCAAGCAATACCAGAAGTACTTCGACCTCGAGAAGGTCCGCCTGAAGTTCACCGATGACGCGGTGGCGGCCATCTCGCGGGAGGCGCTCAAGCGGGGGACCGGCGCGCGCGGGCTCCGGGCGATCCTGGAGGAGGTCATGCTCGAGATCATGTATGACCTGCCGTCCATCCAGGGGCTCAAGGAGTGCATCATCACGCGCGAGGTCATCCTGAACCACGAGCGGCCTCTGCTCGTCACGGAAGCGCAAGAGCAGTCGGCGTAGCCTGAGCGGCACCCTCTTCGTCGTCGCCACCCCGATCGGTAACCTCGAGGACATCACCCTGCGCGCGCTCCGCGTCCTGCGCGAGGTCACCCTGGTCGCATGCGAGGACACGCGCCGCACGCGCGCGCTCCTCACCCACTTCGACATCCACACGCCCACGATCAGCTACTGGGAGAAGAACCAGCTCGCGCGCGGGCGCGAGCTCGTGCGCGCGCTGACCGACGGCCGCTCCGTCGCGCTCGTGACCGACGCGGGGACGCCGGGCATCTCGGACCCCGGCTTCCGGCTCGTACGCGAGGCGCGTGCCCACGGGATCCCGGTCGTGCCGGTGCCGGGTCCGTCGGCCGTGGTCGCCGCGTTGTCGGCCGCCGGGATCCCGGCGGACCGATTCGTCTTCGACGGGTTCCTCCCGGTGAAGCCCGGCCGGCGACTGAACCGACTGAAGGCGCTCCGCGAGCTCGAGACGACGGTCGTGCTCTACGAGTCGCCCTACCGTATCCTGGCGACGCTCGAGGCGGTCGGCCAGGTCTTCGGCGAAGTCGAGTTCATCGTGGCGCGGGAGCTGACGAAGCAGTTCGAGGAGGTCGTGAGCGCCACGCCGGCGGCGCACATCGAGCGGCTCAAGCGCGCCCCGGTCCGCGGCGAGTTCGTGCTCGTGCTCCCCGGCGTTTGAGCGTCTCTTCGGCGCGACGTATACTGCGAAGGGTTATGAGTGTTCCCAAGGCGCTGACCATCGCCGGGTCGGACTCCGGCGGAGGCGCCGGCATCCAGGCGGATCTCAAGACGTTCTCGGCGTTCCGCGTCTTCGGCATGAGTGTGCTCACCGCCGTGACCGCACAGAACTCCGTCGGCGTCCAGGGCGTCTTCAACCTGCCGCCGGCGTTCGTCGGCAGGCAGCTCGACTCGGTGCTGTCGGACTTCGGCGCGGACGCCGTGAAGATCGGCATGCTCTCCACGGCGCCGATCATCGCAGAGGTCGCGGGTCGGCTCCGGGCGCTGGCGCAAGGGCACGTCGTGCTCGACCCTGTCATGATCGCCAAGTCCGGCGATTCGCTGCTCGAGCCCGACGCGCGTGCGGCGCTCGTCAAGGAGATGCTGCCGCTCGCCACCGTGGTCACGCCGAACCTCCACGAGGCCGGCGCGCTCGCGGGCATGGCGGTGGCGACCGAACCCGACATGGAGGAAGCGGCGCGGCGCATCCTGGCCCTCGGCCCGCGCTACGTGCTGGTCAAGGGGGGACACCTCGAGGAGGCGGCGACCGACATCCTCTGGAACGGCCGCGAGTTCACGCGCTTCACCGCGGCGCGCCTGCCCTCGACGAGCACCCATGGCACCGGCTGCACTTTCTCGGCCGCCATCGCCGCCGGGCTCGCACGGCGGCAGCCGCTCGGCGACGCCATCCGCGAGGCGAAGGCCTACGTCACCGCGGCGATCCGTGAGGGATTCCGGCCCGGACGCGGCGTCGGCGCCCTGCGCCACTTCGTCGCGAGCTGGTAGCGCGCCATGGCCCGGAGCGTCGAGGACCGGATGTCGTTCATGGAGCACCTGGGCGAGCTGCGCGTGCGCATTGTCCGGGCCCTGTACGCGCTCCTCGTCGGCTCCGTCCCCGGGCTGTACTTCAGCCAGCAGATCGTCGACTGGCTGGCGCGCCCCGTGACGAAGCTCAACTACTCCCTGGTCTTCACGTCACCGGCCGAAGCGTTGTGGGTTCAGATGAAGGTGGGGCTGATCGTCGGTCTATTCATCGCGGCGCCGGGGATCCTCTGGCAGGTCTGGGCGTTCATCGCACCCGGGCTCCACGCGCACGAGAAGAAGTACGCGCTGCCGTTCGTGCTCATCGGGTCGCTCCTCTTCATCGGCGGGGGGGCGTTCTCGCTCTTCGTCGTGACGCCCTACGCGCTCCAGTTCCTCCTGAGCTACGCGCGGCCGGGGCTCCAGCCGATGATCACGCTTCAGAACCTGACCGACTTCCTCCTGAAGTTCACGCTCGCGTTCGGCGCCGTGTTCGAGCTGCCGCTCGCGCTCACGCTCCTGGCTCGCCTCGGGGTCGTGAACGCGAACATGCTCGCGAAGAACCGTAAGTACGCGATCCTCGGCGCGTTCATCGCCGGCGCGGTGCTCACGCCGACCCCCGACGCCTTCAACCAGACGCTCATGGCCGGGCCGCTCGTGCTCCTCTACGAGGTCGGGATCGTCTGCGCGCGCGTCTTCGGGCGGAAGCCGGCGCCCGCGTCGGCGCCCGCGCCCGCCGAATCCTCCTAGATGGACTTCGCCTCCCTCGACCTGCCCGCGCCCGTCATGCAGGGGATCCGGGAGGCGGGCTTCGCGACCGCCACGCCGATCCAGGAGGCCGCGCTCCCGCTGGCGCTCCGGGGCAAGGACGTCGCGGGGCAGTCGCAGACGGGCACCGGCAAGACGGCCGCGTTCCTCATCGCGGGGTTCACCCGCCTCCTGCGCTCGCCCGCGCCGTCGACGCCGGCGGGCGTCGGCGCGCCGCGCATGCTCGTCATCGCGCCGACGCGCGAGCTGGTCGTCCAGATCGAGTCGGACGCGCGCCTCCTCGGCCGGTTCACGCCGTTCCGCACGCTCGCGGTCTACGGCGGCATCGACTACGCGAAGCAGCGCGAGGCGCTCGCCGCCGGCTGCGACATCCTCGTGGGCACGCCCGGCCGGCTCATCGACTACCTCAAGCAGCGTGTCTGGTCGCCCAGGCACGTCGAGGTCCTCGTCATCGACGAGGCCGACCGGATGTTCGACATGGGGTTCATCGCCGACCTGCGCTTCATCCTCCGGCGCCTGCCGCCGCACGACAAACGTCAGTCGTTCCTCTTCTCCGCGACGCTCTCGTTCCGGGTGCTCGAGCTCACGTGGGAGTTCATGAACAACCCGTCCCAGATCACGATCATGCCGCAGCAAAAGACGGCCGAGCGCGTGGAGCAGATGCTCTACCACGTCGGCCGCGACGAGAAGTTTCCGCTGCTCCTCGGTCTCCTCAAGCGAGAGGGTGGCGACCGGATCCTGATCTTCACGAACACCCGCGAGGAAGCGCGGCGGCTCGAGGACCGGCTGACGCGCAACCGCTACGACACGCGCGCGCTCACCGGCGACGTGGACCAGAAGCGGCGCCTCAAGATCCTGAACGACTTCAAGGAGGGCCGGCTACCCGTGCTCGTGGCGACCGACGTCGCCTCGCGCGGCCTCCACATCGAGGCGGTGAGCCACGTCGTCAACTGGGACCTGCCGCAGGACGCCGAGGACTACGTCCATCGCATTGGCCGCACGGCCCGCGCGGGCGCGGGCGGCAAGGCGCTCTCCCTCGTGGACGAGGCGAGCGCGCTCTACCTCGAGCCGATCGAGAAGTTCATCGGTCAGAAGATCCCCGTGGAGTGGGCGGACGACGACCTCTTCGTGGCCGAGATCAAGCCGACCGCCGAAGAGCGCCGCCGGTTCGCCGAGGAGCGCCGCGCGCGGCTCGAGGCGCGCGGCGGTCGGTTCGGCGACCGGGGCCGTCGCGACCACCCGCGTGGCGGGCCCGACCGGCGCCGTCACGAGCCGCCGCATCGCGCCGACCGGCCTCCCGCGCCGCCCCCGCCTCCCGGGGGCGCGGCCGGCCAGGGGCGCCGGCGTCGCCGCCGCGGCGGACGCGGTGGCCCGCGCCCGGGCGGGCCTACTTGAGATCGGGGGAGCGGCGCCGCTCCCCCCGGTGCCCTCCTAGAGGGTGAGCGACGCGCGCGCCCGGCCGTGCGCGGGCTGGTCCCCCCGCATCGTGTCCGGGTTCACTCGTCGCACGAGCGCCAGGTGGTAGGTGAAGAGCTGGAGCGGGACCACGGTGAGGATCGGCGAGAGGAGCTCCGGCACCGGCGGGATCGCGATCGTCTCCGTCGCCAGGGACGCGATCTCGCGATCGTCCTCGCGCGCGAGCGCGACGACGGGCGCGCCGACCTCCGTCGCGACGCGCGCGACCGCCAGGCACCGCTCGCGGGCGGGGCCCGGTGGCGCAACCAGGAAGACGACGTCGTCGGGCTCCAGCGCGGCCCAGGGGCCATGGAGGAACTGCTCGCAGCCGAAGCCGAGCGCGGTCGCATGGTTCGCCTCGCTCATCTTCAGCGCCGCTTCGTACGCCGTGGCCGCGTTGGGCCCACCGCCCACGAACCAGTACCGCCTGCGGTCGGCGAAGCGCGCGGCCAGCTCGGCCCACGACTCTTGGCCGAGGAGCAGCGCGAGCTGATCGGGCATCGCCAGGAGCTCGCGGGCGAGGTCGTCGTCGTCACCGACCGCCGCCGCGAGCGCGGCGAGGAGGGCGAGCGCGCACGTGTAGCTCACCGTGTGCGCGGCGGACTTCTCCTGGTCGACGGTGCGGAGGACGTAGTCGGCCGAGGCGAGGCCCTCGGCGCCCTTGCCGGTGATCGCCACCCCCACGCCGCCGCCGGCCCGCGCCTTGGCGAGCGCCTCGACGGAGTACCGCTTGCTCCCGCGGTGGCTCACCACGATCACGCCGGTCCGCGCGTCGGGCTCGGGCCAGTAGCTCTTGAACTCGAACGAGTGGAAGGCGCGCGCGCGGTGGCCGAGACGGCCCGCGTGGGCCATGAGCAGCTCGCCGACGAGGGTCGCGTGCCACGAGGTCCCGATACCCGAGAGGAGCATGCGGTCCATCGTCTTGAGGCGCGCGGCGGCGCCAGCGATCAGCTCGCCCTGGCCGCGCGTCACGAGTCGGAGGGCGCCCGGCTGGGCGTAGATCGCGTCGTGCATGTAGTACGGGTGGCCGGCGCGCGGTGGCGGCGGGGTCCAGGTCATCGGACGGGGTCCTCCCTACCGTGCGGACGGAAACGCGGGCGCGCGCTTCTCGCGGAGCGCGCGGGCGCCCTCGCGGACGTCCGGGTGCATGAACGTGAGCATCTCGAGCGCGAGCGACTGGTCGAAGATCGGCCCGGCCTGCCGCAGCCAGTTGTTGAGGGCGCGCTTCGTCCACCGGATCGAGAGCTGGCTGCCCTGGGCGAGCCTGGTGGCCACGTCCAGCGCCTTCGGCAGGACCTCCGCGCCTGGGACGCAGAGGCTCACGAGGCCGATGCGCTCGGCCTCGCGGCCGTCGAGGAAGTCGGCGGTGAGCAGGTAGTACTTCGCCTTCGCCATTCCGCAGAGGAGCGGCCAGATGATCGCCGCGTGGTCACCGGCCGCGACGCCGAGGCGCGTGTGGCCGTCGGTCAGGCGCGCGGTCTCCGCGATGATGCTGACGTCGGCGAGCAGCGCGACGACCAGGCCCGCGCCGACTGCGGCGCCGTTGATCGCCGACACCACCGGCTTGTCGAGGTTGATCATGTTGTAGACGAGGTCCGACGCCTCGCGCATGGTGCGCGCGGCCGCGTCGGGGTTCCCCGCCATCTCCTCGACGAGCGAGAGGTCGCCACCGGCGGAGAAGGCCTTACCGGCGCCGGTGACGAGCGCCACGCGCACCTCCCGATCGGCGTCCACGGTCAGCCACACCTGGGTGAGCTCCCAGTGCAGGCGCGCGTTCGTCGCGTTCATCACCTCCGGTCGGTTGATCGTGATCAGGAGCACCCCGTGCGGCTTCCGCTCGAAGGTGAGGTGCTGGTAGTCAGCATAGTTCATGATCGTCTCCTTTCGCGGATGAAGAAGGGCAGGCTGGTCACGGCGAGCGACACGGCCCAGACGCCCGCGAGGACCCGGGCGCGGCCCGCGCCGAGCAGCCCGGCGAGGAAGGGGCCGAGGAACAACCCGCCGTCGACGCACACGCGGTAGAGCCCGGTCCGCCAGGCGACGTGCTCGGGTGGTGTCTCGCGCCGGAGGACGCCGAGCGGCAGCATCCAGCCGGCCATGGAGAGGCCGTAGAGCGCGCACCCGGCGGCGACGAGGGGGAGCGTGCCGAAGCCGACGAGGGCGCTCGCTCCCGCCATCACGAGGAGCACCGCCACGAGCACCCGCCCGGTTCCGCGGCGGTCGGCGAGGACACCCAGCGGCAGCAGCGCGGCGATGTCGAAGACCTGCATCACCAGGAGGAGGCGCGCGACCCCGGCGCGCTCGAGCCCGAACTCGCGGCTGCCGCGGAGCGGGATCGCGAACTGCTCCACGGTCGAGTACGCGACGGCGATCGCGCCCCCGGCGACGAAGGCGAGGGCCGCCGTCGGCGTGATCGACGCGGCCCGGGCGTCCGGGCCGGTGGCCGCCTGGCGCGCGAAGAGCGGCTTCGGGCCGGGCGCCGGGTGGCGCGGCAGCGCGCGGAGGAGCGCGGGGAGCGCCAGGAGGCCGATGAGCTGCGGGGCGCAGGTCAGGAGGAGCGCCCAGTTCCACGCGAGGCTCGACGGCAGCACCCCGATCAACACCGTCCCGCAAAGGATGCCGATCATCGCGGAGAACTCGTAGGCGTTGAGCGCCGAGGCGAGGCGCAACCCGGTCCGGTAGTGGAGAATCGCGGTGAGCCCGGCCACCATCCCGAGGGCGTGGCCCACGCCCATCAAGAGCCGGCCCAGGACCAGGATCGGGAACGGGCCGCCGCTCGTGAGGAAGGCGGCGCCGACCGCAAGCACGCCGGGGCCGATCACGACCGCCCGCCGGAGGTGGTGCGTGAGGAAGAGGCCGATCGGGATGTCGGCCGTCATCCTCGCGAAGCCAAAGGCGCTGGCGACGACGCCGAGCTGCCAGTCCGCGAGCCCGCTGCCGCGCGCGAGCTCGGGGAGGATCGCGGGGAAGGCGCCGAGCGAGAACGTGTTCGAGAGGCTCAGCAGGCACAGGAGCACGATCAGCGGGGTCACAAGGCCCTTTATGGTAAACCATTGGCTCATGGCCAAGCTCAAGACGATACGCCTGGAGGTGACGGGCCCGGTGGCGCGCCTGACCCTCGATCGCCCCGAGGTGCTCAACGCCGGCGACGCGAGCTTTGCCCGCGATCTCAACGAGGTGGTCGCGACGATCGGCGCCCGGCCGGCGGTGCGCGTGGTCGTCATGACCGGCGAGGGGCGCGCCTTCTCCACCGGCGTCGACCTCGGGGCGCTCGCCCATGGGGAGTTCGGCATGGCCGACTTCGTCCTCTGGGAGGACGCGATGACGGCGATGGAGCGGATGGACAAGCTGTTCGTCGCGGGGATCAACGGTCACTGCTTGGGCGGCGGGCTCCAGCTCGCGCTCGTCTGCGACTATCGGCTCGCGGCAGACGAGGCGCTCCTCGGGCTCCCGGCGGTGAAGGAGTGCCTCATCCCCTCGATGGCGCTCTACCGCCTCCCGCGGCTGATCGGCCTGGCGCGGGCGAAGGAGCTGATCCTCCTCGGCGAGCCCGTCTCGGCGCGCACGGCCGAGCACTACGGCCTCGTGAACCGCGTCGTGGCTCCTGCCGACTTCGCGCGCGCGCTGGAGGACACGGTCGCGCGTTTCCTCGCCCTGCCGCCGTCGAGCGTGACCGCGAGCAAGCGTCTCACGACGCGCGCCTTCGACCTCGACTTCGAGACGTTCCGGAAGGAGATGGAAGTCGCCCTCGCCGCGTGCGTCGAGTCCCCCGAGCACCGCCGTGCGATGGAGGCGATCCGGGCGCGAAAGCGCGGGGGGACGTGATGCTGTTGCCGACCTCGGTGGTGGGCAGCCACGGCCTCCCCGGGTGGGTGTGGCTTGCCCGCGAGGCGATGGAGGCCGGACGGATGGGCGCCGTGGACCTGCGTGAGCTCGTGGAGGATGCCACGCAGGCGGCGCTCCTCGACCAGGAGCGCGCGGGCGTCGACGTGGTGACGACGGGCGAGATGATGCGCGTCCGCTTCATCGTCGGCTTCTACGACCGGCTTACCGGCATTCGCGCGCTCGAGCCGGCCCGGAAGCTCGGGGCGCCCCTCTGGGACACGAACACGCCGTTCGAGGTGACCGAGACGGTCACGGCGCCCGAGGGGCTCGGCATCGTCGAGGAGTGGAAGCTCGCGCGCGCGCTGACGACGAAGCGGCTCAAGGCGACCGTGCCCGGCCCCTACACGCTGCTCGTCCCGCTGCGGCTCCACGGCGGCTACACGGACCGGGACACGCTGCTCGCCGACCTCGTCGCGATCGTCAACGCCGAGTGCCGCGCGCTCGTCGCGGCCGGCTGCGACTTCATCCAGATCGACGAGCCCCACAGCGGCATGTACGCGGCCACCGCCCCCCGCTTCGACAAGGGCGTGAACCGCGCGGTCGAGGGCGTGACCGCGAAGATCGCGGTGCACATCTGCTTCGGCAACCTCTACGGGCGGCCCTTCGCGGCGGTGCGCGACTTGCGCAACATCTATCCCGCGCTGCGCGACCTCACGGCCTCGCAGATCGTGCTCGAGTACGCGAACCGTGGCCTGGACGACCTCAGGCTCTGGCGGGAGTTCCCCACCGACAAGGAGCTCGGCGCGGGCGTCATCGACGTGAAGGCGTTCCGCGCCGAGACGCCGACCGAGGTCGCCGAGCGTATCCGGCGGCTGCTCGGGTACGTGGCCCGCGACAAGCTCTGGCTCAACCCCGACTGCGGCTTCTGGGAGACGCCGCGCTGGATCGTGAGGCAGAAGCTCGCCGCGCTCGTCGAGGGCGCGCGCCTCGTGCGCAAGGAGCTCGGCGAGTGAGCCGCCGCGCCGTCGGCTGGCTCGGCCTGCTGGTCCTCCCGGCGCTCGTCGGGTGCGCGGTGCTCGAGCGTGCGCGGTCGAACTGGTGGGAGCTCGAGCGCGGCCCGTCGGGCCAGGCGCCCGATCCCGCGACGACGCCCGAGGCCGTCGCGCAGGTCTACGCCGCGCGCGCCGTGAGCTGGCGCGGCGTCTTCGCCGTCCACACGTGGGTCGCGGTCAAGCCGAGCCACGCGCCGTCGTACACGCGTTACGAGGTGATCGGCTGGGGCGTGGACCGCGGGTCGCCGGCGATCCGCGTCAACCGCATGGGCCCCGACAACTACTGGTTCGGCGCCCGCCCACAGAAGCTCGTGGATCTCCGCGGCGCCGGCGTGGACCAGGTGATCGCGAGGATCGACGCCGCCGTGGCCGGGTATCCCTATGCCGCCAGCTATCGCACCTGGCCCGGACCCAACAGCAACACGTTCACGGCGTGGGTCGGGCGGCAGGTGCCCGAGTTGCGGCTCCGGCTCCCCCCGACGGCGATCGGGAAGGACTACCTTCCGGGTGGCGCGCTCGCGGGAACGACACCCAGCGGCACCGGCGTCCAGCTCTCGCTCTTCGGCCTCGGGGGCCTCGCGATTGGCTGGGACGAGGGCGTCGAGCTGAACCTCCTCACCCTCAACTTCGGGGTGGACCTGACGCGTCCGGCGCTGAAGCTCCCCCTCCTCGGGCGCGTCGGCGTGTCCTGAACGCCGCCCGGCGCTGCGGATGACCTTCTTCGCGCGGAGCCGCGACGTCACGGCGACCACCCTTATAGTGGTATCTTCGAGGGCGCCATGGATGTCCTGGAGCTGGGCCTCGCGGGCAAAGTCGCGATCGTCACCGGCGCGAGCGAAGGCCTCGGTCGGGCGACCGCCGAGCGGTTCGCGCGCTCGGGCGCGAAGGTTGCGATGTGCGCGCGGCGGAAGGACGTGCTCGAACGAGCCGCCGACCTCATCCGGCGCGCGACCGGCGCCGACCTGCTCGCGGTGACGTGCGACGTGACGCGGCCGGACCAGATCGAGGCGTTCGTCGCCGCGACCGTCGCGCGCTGGGGCGGCGTGGACATCCTCGTCAACAACGCCGGCACCTCCGCGGCCGCGGGCTTCGAGGAAGTCGACGACGCCACGTGGCAGACCGACATCGACCTGAAGCTCATGGCCGCGATCCGCCTCTGCCGCCTCGTGATCCCCCACATGAAGCGGCGCGGGGGCGGCCGCATCGTGAACGTGACCACGGTGGGAGGCAAGGCCCCCGCCGCCCGGGCGCTGCCGACGAGCGTGACGCGCGCGGCCGGGATCAACCTGACCAAGTCGCTCGCCAACGAGTACGCAGCCGACAGGATTCTCGTCAATACGATCTGTCTTGGCGTGGTGAAGAGCGGCCAGTGGGAGCGCCGGATCAAGGGCGACCCCGAGGCGTTCTACCGCGAAATGGCGGAGAAGCGCCGGGTGCCGCTCGCCCGCTTCGGTGAGGCGCACGAGTTCGCGGACCTCGTCGCCTTCCTCTGCTCCGAGCGCGCGGCATACATCACCGGTACCGCGATCAACTTCGACGGCGGCCTGTCGGCGTCGATCTGACGCCCGAGGGGACATCCGCCCTCAGGTGGCGCTATGCCGAAGCGCAGGTCGGCGGTCGCCGTGCTCGCTCTGGGCTTGGTCCTCGGCGCGAGCTCGCTCGCGCCTGCCGGGCGCCGCGCGCCCGCCGGCGGGGCCACGACCTCGCCCGCGCCGAAGACCCAGTAGCGGATGCTCGCGCTCCACACCTGGACGCTCGACACGACGCCGCTCGCCGAGGTCCTGCGCGTCGCGCGACGCGTCGGCTGGGACGGCATCGAGCTGCGTCGCGTGGACTTCGCGCGCGCGGCGGAGCAGGGCCAGTCCGCCGCCGACGTGCTCGCGCTGGTGCGGACGAGCGGCCTTCCCGTCGCGTGCGTCGGGGTCGAGCTCGGCTGGATGTACGCCGAGGGCGCGGAGCGCCGACGCCTGCTCCAGGTGTTCGACGAGCAATGCCAGCGTGCCGCGGCGCTCGGCTGTGTCACCGTGATGAGCCCCGTCGACAAGGGGCCCGGCGACCTTCGGCGCGCGGCCGACAGCGTCCGCGAGGTCGGCGAGGTGGCGGCCAAGCACGGCGTGCGGCTCGCCGTCGAGTTCAACTCGCAGGCCGAGCAGCTCAACACCCTGGGACGGATGCGCGAGGTGATGGCCACGGCCGGGCATCCGCGCTGCGGTCTGCTGCTCGACACCTACCACCTCTGGCGAAGCGGCGCCACGGTACGTGACGTCGAGGACGTCCGCCGCGACGAGGTCGTCTACGTTCAGTTCAGCGACGTCCCCGCGAGCGTCGAGCCCGGGAAGGCCACCGACCGGCTCCCGCCGGGCCGCGGCGTGGTCCCGTTCAAGGAGTTCTTCGCGCGGGTCGAGACGGCGGGTTACCGCGGCTTCATGAGCTACGAGGCGCCGAACCCGGCCGCGTGGGCCCGCCCGGCGGACGACGTGGCGCGCGAGGCGCTCGAGGCCACGCGCGCCGTCCTGCCGCGCTAGGTGGACGTCCTCGCCCTCCACGCCGACCGCACACCCGCCGCGCCCGCCCTGATCGACGGCGACCAGCGGCTCACCTGGCGCGAGTACGTCGCGCAGCGGAACCGGCTGGCGAACGCGCTGCGCGGGCTCGGCCTGACAAAGGGTGAGCACGCCATCGTCTACGTGCAGAACTCGTTGGAGGCCGTGCTGGTACCCTCGGCGGCGCGCTCTGCCGGAGCGATCCCGGTGCCCATGAACCACCGACTCGTCGCCGACGAGGTCGCGTACATTCTCGACCACTCCGACGCACGCGCGGTCTTCGTCAGCGACGCATTTCTCGGCACGGTCGAACGGGTGCGCCCCGGTGCCGGGAAGGTACGGAGCTGGATCCTGGTGGGGAGCGAGCGGCGGCCGTGGGCCGAGCACGTCGACGACCTGCTCAAGACCGGTGACCCGGCACCGCTCCCCGCCGATCCGACGCAGGGGCTCGGCGGCTCGATGATCTACACGGGGGGCACGACGGGTCGGCCGAAGGGGGCGCTGCGGGCCGCCACGGACCCGACAGTGACGCGGCGCTATATGGAATTGTTCGGGCTCGCCGAGCCCCACGTGCACCTGGTCGCCGGACCGCTCTACCACTCGGCGCCCGGCAGCTTCGCCCAGTTCACCCACGCCTTCGGCGGCACGGTCGTGGTGATGCGCAAGTTCGACCCGGAGGACGCGCTCCGGACGATCGAGCGCCACCGGTGCACGTCGACGTTCATGGCGCCGACGCTCGTCAAGCGCATCGTGGACCTGCCGGAGCGGGTCCGCGCGCGCTACGACGTCCGGTCGATGCGCGTGCTCGTCATCGCCGCCGCGCCGTGCCCGACGCGCGTGAAGGAGCAGGCGGTCGCGGTCTTCGGGCCGGCGCTCTGGGAGTTCTACGGCTCGACCGAGCTCGGCATCAACACGATCCTCCCGCCCGCGGACGTGCTGCGGAAACCGGGCTCGTGCGGACGCGCGGCGCCGGGCATCGAGCTCGTGCTGCTCGACGACGCGGGCCGGCCGGTGCCCACGGGCACGGCGGGCGAGCTCTACGTGCGCCGCTTCCCCGGGATGTTCGACGGCTACTACAAGGACAGCGCGGCGACACGGGAAGCGCAGCGCGGCGAGTGGGCGAGCGTGGGTGACGTCGCGTGGATGGACGACGAAGGCTTCGTCTACATCTGCGACCGGAAGCGCGACATGGTCATCTCGGGCGGCGTCAACATCTATCCGGCCGAGATCGAGGACGTCCTGCACCGCCACCCGGCCATCGACGACGTCGCGGTCTTCGGCGTGCCCGACGACGACTGGGGAGAGCGCGTCCACGCCGCGGTGCAGCCGCGCCCGGGCCAGGCACTCGCGGCCGACGAGGTCGTCGCGTTCGCTCGACTCCACATGGCCGACTATAAGGTCCCGCGCGAGGTCTCCCTCCACGCCGAGCTCCCGCGGGACCCCGCGGGCAAGCTCCTCAAGCGCGTGCTGCGCGATCCCTACTGGGCGGGCCGGCGCGCCAAGGTCTGACGCCGCGGGCCGGCCCGCCCGGCGCGCATCGGGCTTGCCGCGTTTCGAGCGCCGGCTTTGCCGGCGCAACCGATTCGGGGGGAGGTTTCGGAAGGGGGGCGGAGCCCCCCTCCGAGTTGCCTAGCTGTGCTTGCGGAGCTCGAGGCGCCCGATCTGCCGGCGGTGCACCTCGTCCGGCCCGTCGGCGAAGCGGAGCGTGCGCGAGTGCGCCCACATCGACGCGAGCGGGAACTCCTGGCTCACACCGCCGCCCCCGTGGAGCTGCATGGCACGCTCGATCACCCCGAGCGTCATGTTGGGCACGGCCACCTTGATCTCGGCGATCGCCTGGCGCGCCGCCTTGTTGCCGACCGTGTCCATCATGTGCGCGGCGTGGAGCACCAGCAGGCGCGCCTGGTCGATCTCGATCCGCGACTGCGCGATGCGCTCGAGCGTGATGTCGTTGTCGGCGAGCGGCTTGCCGAAGGCGACGCGCTTCATCGCGCGGCTACACATGAGCTCGAGCGCGCGCTCGGCGACGCCGATCTGGCGCATGCAGTGGTGGATGCGGCCGGGGCCGAGGCGCCCCTGCGCGATCTCGAAGCCGCGCCCCTCGCCGAGCAGCATGTTGGACGCGGGCACGCGGACGTTCTCGAAGAGGACCTCCCCGTGGCCGTGCGGCGCGTCGTCATACCCGAACACGGTCAGCATCCGGATCACTTTGAGGCCCGGCGTGTCGCGCGGGACCAGGATCATCGACTGCTGCTTGTACTTGTCGGGGTTCTTCGCGTCGGTCTTCCCCATGAAGATGAGGATCGCGCAGCGGGGATCGCCGATGCCCGAGGTCCACCACTTGTGCCCGTTGATCACGTAGTGGGCGCCGTCGCGCACGATCGAGGATTCGATGTTGGTCGCGTCGGACGAGGCCACCTTGGGCTCGGTCATCGCGAAGGCCGAGCGGATCTTGCCCTCGAGCAGCGGCTCGAGCCACTGCTTCTTCTGCTCGGGCGTGCCGTAGCGCTCGAGCACCTCCATGTTGCCGGTGTCGGGCGCCGAGCAGTTGAAGGCCTCCGACGCGATCGGCGAGCGGCCCATGATCTCGCAGAGCGGCGCGTACTCGAGGTTCGTGAGCCCGGCACCGCGCCCGCTCTCCGGGAGGAAGAGGTTCCAGAGGCCGCGCTCGCGCGCCTTCGCCTTCAGCTCCTCGATGATCGGGGGGACCCGCCAGCGCGTCGGCTCCGAGTTGAGCTGGTCGTGGAAGACCTTCTCGTTCGGGTAGACGTACTTGTTCATGAAGTCCGTGAGCTGCTCCACGTACATCTTCGTTTTCTTCGAGTACTCGAATTCCATGTGGGGCCTCCCCTGGCGTTGGCGCGCTCCCGATTGTACCCTCCCGCGGGCCCGTGCGGGACGGCGCCGGGTCAGGGGCGGACGATCGCGAAGCTCTTGCTCGAGTTGAAGAGCTTCGCCGGCACACGGTCGCTCTCGAGCGTCTTCGTCAGCACCGTCGCCATCTGCGCGTCGGGGACCATGAGCCCGGGGTAGTGCGTCACGCCCAGTCCGAGGACTTCAGCCATGACCGGCCCGGAGTGTCCGCCGAACTCGGACTAGGCGTCAAGCCCCTTTTGGCGTACAAGGGGGGGCGCCAACGATGCGGATGCGGGACAAGGTCGCGCTGGTGACGGGCGCCGGCTCGGGGATCGGGCGGGCGACGGCGTTGAGGCTCGCCGCCGAGGGAGCGCGGGTGGCCTGCGCGGACTCGAACCAGGACGCGGCGGCCGAGACCGCGACGCGCATCGCGGACGCGGGCGGTGATGCCCTGGCGCTCGTCGCCGACGTCACCGACGACGGCGCGTGTGCGCGGATGGTGGAGGCGGCGCTCGCCCGCTTCGGACGGCTCACGACGCTCGTGAACTCGGCGGGCGTGCGCGCGGAGCGGCGCGACCCCACGCCGCCGCCCGACGAGTGGCAGCGTGTCGTCGACGTGAACCTCACCGGGACCTACCTCGCGTCCCGCGCGGCGCTCGCCGCGCTCGCGTCGAGCGGCAGCGGCTCGATCACGAACCTGGCGTCCATCTTCGGTCTGGTCGGCGGCTCGCTCTCCCCGGCCTACGCGGCGTCCAAGGGGGGCGTCGTCAACCTCACCCGGACGATGGCGCTCACGTGGGCGCCGAAGGTGCGCGTCAACTGCGTCTGCCCCGGCGTCATCGAGACGCCGATGACGGCGCCGCTCCTCGCCGACGCCGGCTGGCGGGAGAGCGCGGTGCGGCGGCATCCGCTCGGCCGCGTCGGCCAGCCGGAGGAGATCGCCGCGGCGATCCTCTATCTCGTGAGCGACGAGGCGGCGTTCGTGACCGGCGTGGCGCTCCCCGTCGACGGCGGCTACACGGCGGCCTGAACGCCGCCCCCTTGACTCCCGCGCGGGTGGCGCCCACAGTCGCTCAGAGGGGAGGTTGTCACCCATGTCCACCGACCGGACTCGTCGCGTGATCCTCGCCGGGATGCCGCTCGCGTTGCTCGCGGCGCACCCCGCCTTCCGCGCGCGCGTCTGGGCCCAGGCGCCGAGCACCGGGCGTCTGATCGTCCAGCGCGCGGTGCCGCTCGCGGCGGAGATGCCGCTCTCCGGCTTCGGCACGTGGATCACGCCCAACGACCTCTTCCACATCCTGACGACCATGGCGAACCCGCTGCCCGCGATCGAGCCCGCCGGGTGGCGCCTTGCCGTCGACGGGCAGGTGGAGCAGCCGATCACGCTGACCTACGAGCAGCTCAAGGCGCTCCCCGCGCGGAAGATCGTGGCCGTGCTCGAGTGCGCGGGCAACTCCCGAAATTCGGTGAGCCCACCGCTCGAGCGCTCGCACCTCGGCAACGGCTACGTCGGAAACGCCGAGTGGCTCGGCGTCCCGCTCCACCGGATCCTGGAGCGTGCGGGCCTGAAGCCCTCCGCGCACGAGGTCGTGCTCGAGGGCGCGGACCGCGGCCAGCCGGCCTTCGCGCCGGAGGAGGTGCCCTTCGCGAAGAGCCTGCCCCTCGAGAAGGCGCTCCACCCCGACACGCTCCTCGTCTACGCGATGAACGGCGCGCCGCTGCCGCGTGAGCACGGCGGGCCGGTGCGTGCCGTCGTCCCCGGTTGGTACGGCACGTACCACGTGAAGTGGCTCGGACGGGTGAGCGTGAGCGACCGGCCGTTCGACGGCGTGTTCATGACGCGCGCGTGGCGAGTGCAGCGGCGACGCGATGGGGTCGTGCGGGACGAGGCGGTGACGCAGGTGGCGGTGAAGTCGCTCGTCGTCCGGCCGGCGGCGGACGCGAAGCTCGCCGTCGGGACGCACACGGTCGCCGGCGTCGCCTGGTCGGGCGGCAAGGACATCGCCTCGGTCCAGGTGTCGACCGACGGCGGGCGGGCGTGGAGCCTCGCGCAGCTCGTGGAGTCCCCGGCGATCTACGCGTGGCGGTTCTGGGAATTCACGTGGCGCGTGACCCGGCCCGGGTCGTACACGCTCATGGCGCGCGCGACGGACGCGAGCGGCGCGACGCAACCGTTCGCCTACGATCTCGACCTGGGCGGCTTCGCCGTCAACCAGGTCCAGCCCGTGCCGGTCGAGCTGACCTGAGCCTACCGCCGCGTGAAGTTGGCGAGGATCCAGCCCGCGATCGAGTGGCGCGAGGGCCCGTCCGGCAGCTCGGTGCTCGAGAACCAGCGCGCGTCCTCGAGCTCGTCGCGGTCGATCGCGATCGAGCCGCCGGCGTAGGCGGCGACGAAGCCGACCATGAGCTGGCTCGGAAACGGCCAGTTCTGACTGCCGACGTACCGGATGTCCTTCACGTCGACGCCGACCTCCTCCCGCACCTCGCGCGCCACCGCCGCCTCGAGCGATTCGCCGTTGTCGACGAACCCCGCGACGAGCGCGTAGCGCCCGGGCGCCCAGATCGCCTTGCGCGCGAGGAGCACGCGATCGCCGTCGCGCACGAGGACGATGACCGCGGGATGGAGATGCGGGTAGTGCTCGTAGTGGCACGTGGGACAGCGCTTGCCCCACTCGCCCGCCATCCGCTCGGCGGGCGTCCCACAGCGCGGACAGTGGCCGCTCGTGCTTTCCCAGTAGAGGAGCTGCATCGCCATACCGCCGAGCGAGAGGAGCTCGTCCGGCAGGCGCGTCCCCTGCATCGGCACGAGCGTTTCCCGATGGAACCCCTCGGGGAGCGCGGCGTCGCGCGGCAGCCCCGCCACCCAGCACGGCGTGCCGCCGTACGTCCCGAGCCAGAGCGGCTGCTTGACCACGCCGTCGAGGCTCGTGGGCAGCTCGCCCGTCGGGAGGCGAAACCCGCCGCCCTCCGGGACGACGACGAGCTTCTGCTCCTGCACCAGGAGCCAGTGGCCGCGCGGCGCGGGCGGCGGACCGCCGTGCTTGGCGGGCTCGAACTCGCCGCGCAGGCAGTCGCGGTTGAACGGCAGGTACACCGTGGTGGGCGTCACTTGAACGCGCGCGGCTGCCACCACGGATAGAAGGGCGGCATGTCCTGGCTCGGCCGGAGCGTGAAGCGCGGCGGGCGCTTCTCGAGGAACGCGGTCACGCCCTCGTAGGCGTCGGTGGAGCGCCCGGTCCAGAACATCGCCTGCGAGTCGAGGCGGTGCGCTTCCATCGGGTGGTCGGCGCCGAGCAGGCGCCAGAGCATCTGCCGCGCGAGGGCGACGGCGACCGCGGAGGTGTTCCGCGCGATCTCGAGCGCGAGCTCGCGCGCGGTGGGAAGGAGCGCCTCGGGGGCGACGACGCGGCTCACGAGACCGCCCGCCCGCGCCTCCTCCCCGTCGAAGACGCGTCCGGTCAGGACCCACTCGGCGGCCTGGCTCGGCCCGACCAGGCGCGGCAGGAACCAGGTGGAGCACGCCTCGGGCACGACGCCGCGCCGGGTGAAGACGAAGCCGATGCGCGCGGCGGTCGAGGCGATCCGGACGTCCATGGGCAGGGTCAGCGTGATCCCGAAGCCGACCGCGGGCCCGTTGATCGCGGCGATCACCGGCTTCTTCATGTCGAAGATCCGGAGCGTCACGCGGCCGCCGCCGTCCTCGTGGAGGTCGGCCGGCTCCGCCCGGCCGCGTGCGGCGCGGTCGAACGTCCCGCCGCCCGCCGAGAGGTCCGCGCCCGCGCAGAACGCGCGGCCCGCGCCGGTGACGATCACCGCGCGCACGGTGTCGTCGGCGTCCGCCGCGTCGAAGGCGTCGACGAGCTCCCCGAGCGTCGTGGCGGTGACGGCGTTGAGTTTCTCGGGCCGCGCGAGCGTGACGAGTGCGACGCCATCCGCCACCTCGTACCGGATCTCGGCGAAGCCCATCGCGGCCCGCGCCTCAGGAGCCGAGGAGCCCGACGCCGAGATCTTTGCCGGCGCGCGGCGCGGCGGCCGCCGGGGCCGAGGCGGCCGCCGGCGGGAGCTTCTTGAGCTCGGGCGTCACCGTGCGCGCGAACAGGCGCATGTTCCGCTCCGCCTCGCCGTAGTCCATGCCGGCGTAGCTGAAGACGCCGACGAAGGTGTCGTTGCCGACGCGGCCCCGCACGTCGAGGATCTTCTCGTAGCACTGCTCGGGCGTGCCCCAGACCTGGAGGTTCATGAAATACTCGATCACCTTGTCGGTGCCGTACTGCGCGATCTTCTCGGCCATCTTGCCGTAGTACTCGTAGCCTTTGGTCTTCGCGAGGTGGTCGCCCTGGAAGTTGTAGTGGTCGAGGACGGTCTGGTAGTAGCCGCCGATGTAGCGGCGCGCCATCTCGTGGGCGCGCGCCGGGTTCTCGTCGCAGAAGGTCCAGCCCGCGCACACGGGCGGTGGCGCCTCCGTCCGGTTGATGTCCCGGTACGTCGTGCGGTAGGCGTCGAGCTCCTTGGCGACCTCGGGCCAGGGCTTCTGCGGGATGACGAGGATGCCCACCCCGAGCCTCGCCATGATCGGCATCGACTCCGGCGAGACGGCCGCGGCGTAGGTCCGGCCGCGGAAGCTCTTGAACGGCGCCGGGCGGATCGCCGCGCGCGGCTGGCGGACGAACGTGCCGTCGTATTCGACGTAGCCCGCCTCCAGGCCGCGCAGCAGCATCTCCGCCGATTCCACGAAGCGCTCGCGGGACTCGTCCATCGAGAGCCGGAAGCCGTCGAACTCGACGCGGCCGGCGCCACGACCCAGGCCCAGGATCAGGCGCCCATCGGAGATGTTGTCGAGCATCGAGACTTCTTCGGCGACGCGCAGGGGATCGTGCCACGGCAGCACCACGACCATCGAGCCGAGCTGGGCGCGCTGGGTCCGTCCGGCCATGTAGGTGAGGAACTGGAGGACGTCCGGGCACATCGTGTAGTCGGTGAAGTGGTGCTCGACGCCCCAGACGGACTCGAAGCCGAGCGGCTCGGCCTCGGCCGCCAGGCGGAGCTCGTTCCTGTAGACGTCGATATCGGAGCGCGCCTTCTTCGGATTCTGAAAGACCGCGGCCAGTCCGACGTGCATGGGGCCCCCCTCGCAGCGCGCGCATCGGCGGTGCACCCGTCATTGTATGCTATTCAGGAACCATGGCGACACCCGGTGAGCTCGGACCCTTCGCGGATCGGCGGCTCCGGTTCGCGGCGGCGCTCGGCGACGCTCTCGCGATCATCCCGGGGGCGCAAGAGGCCCGCCGCAACGGCGACGTCAACTACGAGTTCCGCCAGAGCTCCGACTTCTTTTTCCTGACCGGCTTCGACGAGCCCGACGCCGTCGCCGTCGTCAACCCGGCGCACACGAAGGAGCGGTACGTCCTCTTCGTCAGACCCCGCGACCGGGACCTGGAGATCTGGACCGGCCATCGCGCCGGCGTCGAGGGCGCCGTCGCGACCTACGGCGCCGACGCCGCCTACCCGATCGACAAGCTCGACGACAAGCTCCGCGAGTACCTCGTCGACCGGCCGGTGGTCTACTACCGCCTCGGCCAGGGCGCGTTCGACGGGCGCGTCACGCGCCTCGTCGTCGAGCTCCGCGGGGCGCGCGCCCGCGGCTATGCGGCGCCGGTCCGCCTCGAGGACCCCGGGCCGATCCTGCACGAGATGCGCCTGCGCCGCTCGCCGGCCGAGCTCGCGCGCCAGCGGCGCGCCTGCGAGCTGAGCCGCGACGCCCACGTCGAAGCGATGCGCTACGCGCGGCCGGGGCTCTACGAGTACCAGGTGCAGGCGGCGCTCGAGTTCGTCTTCCGGAGCCAGGGCTCGCCGCGCAACGCGTACCCCTCGATCGTCGCCTCGGGGCCCAACGCGTGCATCCTCCACTACGTGGAGAACACGCGCCAGCTGCAGGACGGCGAGCTGCTCCTGATCGACGCCGGCTGCGAGTGGGGCTACCACGCGGCGGACATCACCCGTACCTTCCCCGTCAACGGGCGCTTCACCGCCCCGCAGCGCGCGATCTACGAGATCGTGCTGCGCGCGCAGCTGGCCGGGCTCGCGGCCGCGCGGCCCGGCAACCGCTACGAGATGGTCCACGAGGCGGCGCGCCACGTCCTGACAGAGGGGCTCGTGGCGGCGGGCCTCCTGCCGCGCGGGGTGGCGGACTCGCTCGCGATGCACCACTATCGCGAGTTTTACATGCACGGCACCGGCCACTGGCTCGGCATGGATGTCCACGACGTGGGTGACTACCGGATCGACCGGACCTCCCGCGTGCTCGAGCCCGGCATGGTGTTCACGGTCGAGCCCGGCCTCTACGTCGACCCCGAGCGGGAGACGGCGACCTTCTACCTCCGCGAGTACAGCGAGGACGAGATGTGGGAGCGCCGATTCCGCCTCGGCCTCGCGGCCGCGAAGCGGCTCGAGGAGGAGGAGAAGGCGAAGGCCCCGAAGATCGTCCACCCGATCCCGAAGGAGTTCTTGGGAATCGGCGTCCGCATCGAGGACGACGTGCTGATCACCGCCGACGTCTCGGAGGTGCTCACCGCGGGCACGCCGAAGACCGTCGACGAGATCGAGCGCGTCTGCGCCGAGCCGCCGCGCCTGCCGCGCTAGCTGATCGGGGGGACCCGACGGCCCCCCTCCGAGGTGCTAGTATTGCGCGCATCCGCATGCGCGCCCTCGTCCTGTGCGGCCTAGCGCCCGTCCTCTTCGCCTTCCTCCCCGCCTCCGCGCAGGAGCGGGAGGCGCCGCCGCGTCTCCCCGAGATCCGCGTCATCCCGCCGTCCGCGCCGGGCGCCCTCCCGCCCTCGTCCACGCCGAGCCGCGTGGACACGCTCACCGGGCCAGAGATCCGGCGTGATGCGCCGGCGGTGCTGCCGGAGGCCCTCGAGCGGCTGCCGGGCGTTTCGCTCCAGAGCGAGCAGGGGAACCGGCTCCAGCCGGACCTCTCGCTCCGGGGATTCACGATCTCGCCGGTCACCGGCCTGCCGCCGGGGCTCAGCGTCTTCCTCGACGGCGTCCGCCTCAACGAGCCCACCGTGGAGGAAGTGAACTTCGATCTGATCCCGCTCGAGGACGTCGAGCGCGTCGACGTGATCCGGGGCCCCTCGGTCCTCTTCGGCCGGAACACTCTCGGCGGGGCGATCAACCTGGTCACGCGCCGGGGCCAGGAGGTCCGCGAGATCGTCCCCGAGGTCGCCGCCGGGAGCTTCGGCCGCCGCGACTACCGTCTCCGCCTCGGTGGCTCGGCGCGACCTCTGGACTACGCCCTCTCGCTCACCGAGTCGCTCGAGGACGGCTTCCGAGACTTCGCCGCCACCCGCGTCTCACGCGTGTTCGGGAAGCTCGGCCTGGCGACGGGCGGGACCGACGCCACGCTCTCCTATCAGTGGAGCCAGGACAAGATCAGGCAGGCGGGCTCGCTGCCCGAGAGCGATGCGCGCCGCCATCCGCGACGGAACTTCACCGCCGGCGACTTCTTCGAGCCCGAGCTCCACCAGGTGATCTGGAACGGCGAGCAGCAGGTCGGCGGGCACCTGACGCTCGCGGGCAACGCGTTCGTCCGGGCGCTCGACACCGAGCAGTTCAACGTCAACCTGCTCGCGCCCAACAGCCGCCTGCTCAACCGGACGCTCTCGACGGGTAGCGCGGTCCAGGCGAGCCACGACGGTGCCCTCGTGGGGCGGAAGAACGTCCTGGTCGTCGGGGCCGAGTACGTGCGCCACGACGTCCGGAGCCGGACCTTCGAGGAGTCCTCGGAGGGGCGGCAGCTCGAGGCGGACCTGACCGATCTTCAGCATGCCGTGGGGGTCTGGCTCCAGGACTCGATCACACTCGTCCGCGACCTCTTCGTCCCGGGCTCCACCATGGTCGTCACCGTGGCGGGACGCTGGGACTACCTGCGTCACGACATCGACGACCGGCTGGGCGGTCCATCGAGCGGCGTCCACCAGTTCAACCGGTTCAACCCTCGCGCCGGCGTCAACCTGAACCTGAGCGAGCGGCTGCGCCTGTACGCAAGCTACGCCGAGGGGTTCCGGGCGCCCGCATTCCTCGAGCTCACGTGCGCCGGTCCGGGAGCCGTGTGCCCGGGGCTCCAGGCGGGCGTCGCGCCCGACCCGCCGCTCCACGCCGTGACGGCGCGGAGCTGGGAGCTCGGCGCGCAGGCGCGTCCGCTCGCCTGGCTCGCCGTCGACCTCTCCGGCTTCAGGACCGACGTGGGCGACGACATCTTCTCGGTTGCGCCGACGGGGACGACGGGCGTGTTCTTCCAGAACATCGGGAGGACGCGGCGCGAGGGCGTCGAGCTCGGCGTGCGCGGGCGCGGCGGCGCGCTCGAGGCGTTCCTCAACTACACATTCACCTACGCCACGTTCCAGGACCGCGTCGAGCTCGCCACGCCGCTGCCGCCGGGCACGGAGACCGTGCGGCCCGGCGACTCGCTGGCGCTCGTCCCGCGCCACCGGTTGAACGGCGGGCTCGTGTACCGTCCCTGGCCGTGGCTCGGGATCTCGGCCGACGCGCGCTACGTCGGTGCCCAGTTCTTGCGCGGCGACGAGGCGAACGCGCACCGGCCCCTGCCGGCCTACTGGGTGG
>WNFT01000050.1_pt1 | contig 65768 bp, 71 predicted proteins | sample 5400191 | NCBI WGS metagenome assembly WNFT01 (sample SAMN13153359, study PRJNA577476) | soil metagenome | isolation source: 80 cm saprolite under Madrone tree | place: USA:California | collected 2016-06-14 | reverse complement strand
GGGCGGAGCGTTATGACAGGGATCTGAAGGACGTCTTTGCCCTGCAGGACGAGGTGACGCAGAAGATCGTCGGGGTCCTCGCGGTGAAGCTCACCGTTCCGGAGAAAGACCGCCTCGGGCGAGCGCCCACCCGGAACCTCGAGGCCTACGACTATGTCCTGCGCGGTCTGGAGTACCACCGGCGCACCACGAGGGAGGCGAACGCCGAAGCGCGAAAGATGTTCGCGAGAGCCGTCGAACTGGACCCGGACTACGCGATGGCGTATGCCGCCCTGGGGTTTGCCCATCTGCAGGCGTGGCAGTTTCAGTGGAGTCGCGACCCCGAGACGCTGCAGCGGGCTCTTGAGCTCGCCCAACAAGCCATCGCCCACGATGACTCACTGGCCGGCCCCCACAGCCTGCTCGGCCAGGTCTACCTGTGGAAGAAGGAGCACGAGCGAGCGATTGCCGAGGCGGAGCGGGCCGTCGGCCTGGCCCCCAACGATGCCGACAGCTACGAGACCCTGGCGGAGGTCCTCGCCTGGTCCGGACGGGCGGACGCGGCTATCAGGTACATCAAGGAGGCGATGCGACTCGATCCCCAGTATCCCTTCTTCTACCTGTGGACGCTGGGGCACGCCTATTACCTGACCGGACGGAGTGACGAAGCGATCGCGACCCTCAAGAAGGTGCTCGAGCGGAACCCCAATTTCATCGCCGCCCACGCGTTCCTGGCCGTCCTCTACAGCGAGCGGGGCCTGGAGCGGGAAGCGCGATCCGAGTGGGCGGCAGCCGCGCGGCTCAGCCCGCAGACCTCACTGGAGAGCCTCAGGCAGATCGTGCCCTACAAGAATGAGAAGGACCTCGAGCGCTTTCTCGGCGCGATGCGTAAGGCGGGGCTGAAGTGAAGCGTCGTTCAGAACCCGACCTGGACCGGGGCACTCGCGCCGCGCCGGAACCTCAGCCTGTAGTAGGTGATCCACGCGGCGATCAGCGGTGTGCCGACGACGATCGGCCAGAGCCAGCGGACGGCGGTCGGCAGGAAGGTGAAGTTGACGACTGAGAAGGCCGTCACGGTGGCGATGTAGGAGCCGAGCATCCCCCGCATGTGAGCGAACCACCACGCGTGGCGGTCGGCGGGCGGCCACCCGAACCTCCAGAAGTCGAGCCCCGCGAGGACCATTCCAAAGACGCCGAAGACCACGGGGACGATGCCGACGCGCTCCCAGGCAGGGCTCGGTCGCACGGTGCCGAGGACAGCCATCGCCGTGCTCGCCGCCAACATCACGCCCGCCGCGGCCCAGTCGAGCGGCCGCGCGCCCTCCGTGTCCAAAGGTCGCTTGCGGGAGAGCGCCCGGTAGCCGTAGAAGGCCGAGTAGAAGCTGAACACGGCGAGGAGGGCGAGGAACACCACCGGCTTCCAGACCGCGAGCCCGATCGCCGTTGCCGCGACCCCCGCCATCGCCCAGAAGTAGACCTTGCCCCAGCGGCGGTGGGACCCGCCGCCCTTCGCGGTGAGCATCGGGATCGGCGCCACGAAGAGCGCGAGCGTTCCCGCCGCGACGTGGACGAGACGGATGGCGGCGATCAGTGACTCCATGGTGACCTCCTAGCCGCGACCGGTGCGGGGCGCCGCGCGCGCGCCCAGCCGGTTGAGCGTGGTCAGGGTTTCGTCGCACCACACGAGCATCGCCCGACTCCGGTGCTGTCCGCAGCGGAGTGTGATGAGCCAGTACGGAAGCTCCGGGTGCCCGCGCATGTCCTTTCGGAGCTGCCGCTCGATCCCGTCGTAGGTGTCGAGGAGCGCCCGGTGACGTGTCTGGACGTGCTCGATCTGGGCGGCGCTGTTCGCCACGGGGCCGGCGCGGCCGAGGAAGAGCTTCAGCAGCAACTCGGATCGCACGGGTTCGAGCCGCGCGGGTAGAGCCAGCCACCGCAGGAGCTCCGCGCGGCCCTTCGAGGTGAGCGAATAGACGTGGCGATCCGGCTTGCCGCGCTGCCTCTCCCGCCGGCGCTCGGCGAGGCCCTCGGCGGCGAGCCGGTTCAGGATCGGGTAGATCTGGCCGTAGCTCTCGCTCCAGAAGTGTGCGATGGACCGCTCGATCAGCTTCTTGACGTCGTAACCGGACATGGGGCGGCGGCTCAGCACCCCGAGGATCGCGTACCGGCTCGTGTTCGCCCGCCGCGCCGTCGTCTGGCCCGCCGTCATCTGACCCATATGCATCTTGAAGATACATATCGGCCAGACCTGAAGTCAAGCGCGAGCGCGGGGTGGCGGTCAGTCGTCCTCTTCCAGCACGAACAGCTCGCCCTGGCGCCAGACGCCGGCGAACGAGCGCCGGTGGATCGGGCAGGGCCCGTACCGGTCGAGCGCGGCGAGGTGCTCGGGCGTCGCGTAGCCCTTGTGGCGGGCGAAGCCGTACGCGGGGAACTCGCGATCGGCCTCGAGCATGATCCGGTCGCGCGTGACCTTCGCGACGATCGACGCCGCCGCCACGCTCGCGCAGCGTCGGTCGCCGGCGACGAGGTTCTGCTGCGGGCAGGGCAGGGCGGGGAGGGCGACGAAATCGGTGATGATCAGTTCGGGCACGATGGCGAGCCGCGCTAGCGCCTCCGCCATCGCCTGGCGCGTGGCCTGGAGGATGTTGATCCGGTCGATCGTCTCATGGTCGACGACGCCCACGCCGACGGCCACGGCGTTTGTGTGGATCAGGTGGAAGCGCACCTCGCGCTCGGCCGGGAGGAGGAGCTTCGAGTCCGCGAGCCCCCTGATGCGCCGGTCCGGCGCGATGACGACCGCGGCGGCGACGACCGGCCCGGCGAGCGGCCCGCGCCCGGCCTCGTCGACGCCCGCGATGAGGGAGACACCGGTCCGCCAGGCCCGAGCTTCGTAGCGGTACGGCGCCGAGGGCGGCGTCACGCCGGTGGGTGGGGACCTACTCTGCTTCGGTCGTGGTGGGGATCAGGACAGCGCGCTTCTCCTTGAGCCGCGCCGCCTTGCCCGCGAGCCCGCGCAGGTAGTAGAGCTTCGAGCGCCGCACGCGGCTCCGCCGCACGACCTCGACGCGCTCGATGCGCGGGGAGTGCAGCGGAAAGGTGCGCTCGACACCGACGCCGTAGGAGATGCGCCGGACCGTGAACGACGCCCGAACACTCTCGCCGCGCCTCCGGATGACGATGCCCTCGAAGAGCTGCGTGCGCTCTTTCTCGCCCTCGACGACCTTGACGTAGACGCGGACCGTGTCGCCCGCACCGAATCCGTCACGGTCCTTCTTGACCTGCCCCGCCTCGACCAACCGAATGGCGTCCATGAGATGGTTCCCTTTCTTGCTGACTCCGCACTCTAGCAGCGGCTCGACCCACCACGGTTCGAGCGCCGGCTTTGCCGGCGCAATCGATCCTGGGGGGAGGTTTCGGAAGGGGGGCGAAGCCCCCCTCCGAGTCAGTCGATCTGCTCCGGCGTCTCCCCGCGCTCGAATCGTTCGACGACCTGCCGCTCGTCGGATGTCAGGTGCGCGCCCTTCAAGAGTTCCGGCCGTGTCCGCCACGTGACCCACAGCGCCTGCACGCGCCGCCACCGCGCGATCCGCGCGTGATCGCCGGAGCGGAGCACGGCCGGGACGCGCGCGCCGCGGAACTCCTCGGGCCGCGTGTACTGCGGCGGCTCCAGCAACCCGCTCGCGAACGACTCGCGCTCCGTCGCGCCCTCGGCGCCGAGCACCCCGGGGAGGAGCCGCGCGACCGCGTCGGTCACGACCAGCGCCGGCAGCTCGCCGCCGGTCAGCACGTAGTCGCCGATCGAGATCGAGTCGTCCGCGAGCCGCTCGCTCACCCGCGCGTCCACGCCCTCGTAACGCCCCGCGAGCAGGATCAGATGCGTCTCGCGCGCCAGCTCCGCCGCGACCGCCTGGGTGAACGTCCGGCCCCGCGGATCCATCAGGATGGCGCGCGCACCCGGAGTGCGCAGCGCGTCCACCGCGGCGAACAGCGGCTCGGGCTTGAGCACCATGCCGCCGCCACCGCCGAACTGGTAATCGTCGGTGATCCGGTGCCTGCCCTCCGCGTAGTCTCGGAGATTCACGACCCGGATGTCAACGAGCCCCCGAGTCCGCGCGCGACCGAGCATCGACGCGCCGAGCACCGGCTCCACCATGCCAGGGAACAGCGTCACGACGTCGATCCGCAACAAGGCCCTACAAGTCGAGCAGCCCCTCGGGCGGCCGGATGACCACGCGGCGCGCCGCGAGGTCGACCTCGCTCACGATCTCGGGAACCGCTGGGATCAGATGCTCCCGCGTGTCGTCGCGCACGATCCAGAGGTCCTGCGCCGGCGCCCGCTCGATGCCGGTCACCCGCCCGACCTCCCGCCCGTCCTCCGTGAGCACGCGGCAGCCCTCGAGCTGCCAGGGGTAGAAGCGCCCCGGCCCGGGCGGCAGCGCCTCGTCCTCCGGCAGCGCCACCAGACGTCCCACGAGCGCGGCCGCCGCCTCGGGGGAGGCGCACCCCTCGAGCGTCATCACGATCGCCGCGCCCTGCCGCCGCGTGCCGGTGATGCGGTACCGCTCGCGCCGGTCGTGCGCCGTGTCCCACAGCACGCACTCCCGCACCCGCCCGAACCGCTCCGGATCGTCCGTCATCGGCGTCACGCGGACCTCTCCGGCGAGCCCGTGGGTCCGGGCGATCGCGCCGATCACGACGAGGCGATCGCTCACTCGGCCTTGACGTTCGCCAGGAGCCGTCGCACCGTCGTCGACGGTTGGGCGCCCTTGGCGATCCACGCCTGAACCTTCGCCCGGTCGATCTTCACGGTCGGCGGCTCGGTCAGCGGATTGTAGTGTCCGAGGATCTCGAGGAACCGCCCGTCACGCGGCGCGCGCGAGTCCGCGACGACCACCCGGTAGGTCGGCCGCTTGTTCGTTCCGGTGCGTCTCAGTCGAATCGAAACCACGTCGTCACCCCCTGAGGGTGGGAAGCCGTAGCTTCCCCTCCATGCCCTTGAGCTGCTTCAGCATCTTCCTCATCTGCGCGTACTGCTTGAGCAACCGGTTGACGTCCTGAACGGTCGTGCCGCTGCCGCGCGCGATCCGCGCGCGGCGGCTGCCGTTGATGACCTCGGGGCTCCGCCGCTCGTCCGGCGTCATCGACGTGATGATCGCGTCGAACCGGCCGAGGTCCGTCGACTCCGCGGAGAGGTCCTTCGGCGCCGCCTTCAGCATCTTACCGAACGGCAGCATGCCGAGGACCTGGTCGAGCGGGCCGAGCTGGCGCACCTGGCGGAGCTGGTCGCGAAAGTCGTCGAGCGTGAACGCGTCCTCGCGGAGCTTCCGTACGAGCTCCTCGGCCTTGGTCTGGTCCACGGCCTCCTGGGCGCGCTCGACGAGGGAGAGCACGTCGCCCATGCCGAGGATGCGCGAGGCGAGCCGGTCGGGGTGGAACGGCTCGAGCGCGTCGGTCTTTTCGCCCGTCCCCGCGAACGCGATCGGCCGGCCCGTTACCGAGCGCACGGAGAGGGCCGCGCCGCCCCGCGCGTCGCCGTCCAGCTTCGTGAGGATCACGGCGTCGATCCCGACCGCCTTGTTGAACCGGTCGGCGACGGTGACGGCGTCCTGGCCCGTCATCGCGTCCACGACGAGCAGCACGTGGTGGGGGAGGACGTCCTTGCGGATCGCCGCGAGCTCCTCGAGCAGCGCCTCGTCGATGTGGAGCCGTCCCGCCGTGTCGAGGATGAGCGGCGTGAGCCCGCGCGCCGCCGCGTCCTGGCGCGCCTGGCGGCAGATCGCGAGCGGCGTCTGCCCCGGGCCGCCGACGACGGGCACGCCGAGCTCCCCCCCGAGAGTCTGGAGCTGGTCCTGCGCCGCCGGACGGTTGGTGTCGGCGGCGGCGAGCAGCGGGTGCTGACCCTGCTTCGTGTACCAGCGCGCGAGCTTCGCGGCGGTCGTCGTCTTGCCCGAGCCCTGGAGCCCGATGAGCATGATCACCGTCGGCGGGTGAGGCGCCGGGGCGAGCCGGTGGCCGCTGCCGCCGAGAAGCTCGACCAGCTCGTCGTGGACCACCTTGACGACCTGCTGGGCCGGCGTCAGCGACCTCAGGACGTCCTGGCCCACGGCCTTCTCCCGCACGCGGTCGACGAAGGCGCGGACAACCTTGAAGTTGACGTCGGCCTCGAGGAGGGCGACGCGCACCTCGCGCAGGGCCTCCTGGATGTTCTCCTCCGTCAGGCGGCCGCGGCCGCCCAGGCGGTCGAAGATCGACTGCAAGCGTGTGCTCAGGGAATCCAGCATGGAAATCCCAACTTTACGGAATCACGTGCGGAATAGCAAACAGAAGGGACCGCGCAATCTCGCCCAGTGGAGTTATGCTAGGGGCGTGGAGTTCAAAGCGTTCCTCGCCGCGGGTCTGGCGCTCCTGACAGTGGCGCCAGCGGCCGCCCAACCAGGGAACCCCAATAACCCGGCCGACTTCATCAGAAACCCGCACCCGGCCATGCCGTGGGCACCCAACAACCCGGACCGGTTCCTGTCCGAGACTTACGGGACGGTGATCCAGTACATCCCGGTGCCGCCGCAGCAGGTCGTGATCCAGGTCCCGGTGCCGCTCCCCGCCGGCGCGCCCCCCCAAGCGCAGGAGCCGCCCGGCGTGCCGGCTCAGTCCCGAGGAGAGGAGCCCAGCGCGCCAGCCCAGACCCAGGAGCAGACCGTCGAGATCCCTGGCTACTACGTCGCCGAGACGACGACGGGCTACTGGTACCCCGAGCGCTGGACGCTGCAGCAGCAGAACGGCGTCTACCAGTGGGTGAAGCTCCCGGCCGAGTTTCGCAAGAAGTAGGCTAGACGAGCTCCACGGAATCACCGACCCGCAGGACGCTGCTCTCGAGAACGTCGCAGTCGAGGGCCATCCTCCCGCCGAACTCCGCGACGATCCGCTTGAGTACGGAGAGGTCCTGCGCCTGCGTGTCGGGGTCGAACGTCGTCATCACGCACCGACCGCGGAGCTTCTCGACCGCGATGAGCGCGTCGCCGATCCTGAGACGCCGGCCCGGCCACGCGCGCTCGGCCAAGCCCTCGACGCCCTCCACGAGGATGTTCGGACGGAGCCGGCGGCCATCCACGCCGAGCGCCGCGATCGCGCCGTCGGTGGCGACGAGGAGCGGCAGCACGTCGAACCGCTCGCGTCCATCGTAGCGCGCGAGTCGCGCGTCGGGCCCGGCCGCCTCTCGCACCGCCGCGGCCGATTCCTCCGACGCCCACGGGCGGCCGCCGATCCGCGGCTCGCCGTCGGGCCCGAGGGTCGCACGGAGCCCGAGCAGCTTCGGATGGGTCCGAGAGGTGATCACCCGGCCGCGCGCGTCGCGCACGTGCACGACCCGGTCGCCGGCGATCCCCTCGACCGTGAGCTCCGCGCGCTCGAGGCGCTCGCCGGCGAGCGACTTCACGGGATAGCGCCAGAGCTCGGCGACGCGCATCATCGTCTCCCGGACGTTGGGACGACGCGCCGCCGCGCGGGGATTCAGCGGCGCCGGAGGGCTGGCCCGGCCTACGGCAGCAGATCGGCGACGGCGATCCGGGCGGTCGGGGCGGCGAGCGGCGAGACGCTCGCCCCGGGCTTCAGCACCCGTACGCTGCGGTACTTCCAGCCGTAGCGCGCTGACGCCGCGCGGACCGGCTGGCGATAGACCTCGAGGACACGACCCACCAGGTTGACGATCCAGTAGTCCGCGATATCTGCCCGCGCATAAAGCCCGCCCTTCCGCCGACGATCGAACGCGAGGCTCGATTGCGCGACTTCGACGATGAGCGCCGGCCGCGAGGGATGCTCGGCCAGATAGTCGCGCGGCGCCCCGCGCGCGACGGCGACGTCCGGCTCAGGCTCCGAATCGTCGTCGAGGGCGACGGGTTCCTGCACCCGCACGTGCCACCCGCGCCCGAAGGCGAGTCGCAGCGCTTCGGCGGTGAGCTCGGTCGCCGTTGTGTGGGGCGTGTGTTTCGGCTCGCGGACGACCATCTCGCCGTCGACGAGCTCGATCGGCTCGTCCTCGTGGAGGACGCCGAGCTCGACGAGCCGGTCGTATTCCCTGCGAGTCCAGCGCCGTGTCCGGATCGGGAGCGTGCTCATGACGACTCTGGACACACTCTAGGCCCCGGCCCCGTGAGGGTCAACGTGCCGCGCCGTATACGGGAGGCCAAGACTCCTGCGGCGCGTAGACGGTGTCGAAGATGAGCGGAGCGCGTCAGCCGGCTGACTCCCTGCGTTCTGGGCGTGTCACTCCGCGCCTTCTGTGCGTGCCACTCCGACGCGTCGGCGGCGGGATTCTTTACGGTCATCGCGCGGACCCCCTGCGAGCCGCGTCAGGGAAATCCCAGAGTCCCGTCGCGGGAAGGTCGCGGAATTCAGACGCTGGCAGACGCGTTGCACGCTCGCGCGGCGATCCGACGGCAGGCGCGTTGCAGTCCGGACGGTGTCCCCACGTGGGCGATGTGACTGAGATGTAATGCCCTGGAGATGTAATACGGTGAACGATAAAGGGGGTGCCTGTCATGTTCAGACGCATGCTCGTGCTGCTCGACGCTGGCCTCGTCGGCCGGCGGGTCGTGCCGTGGGTCCGTCGCCTGCTGGTCCCCGTCCACGGCGACGTCCGTCTGCTCGTCGTGCTACCGCCGGGACGGACGGTCACCGCCGGGTCACGGACGCTGATCTACGCCGATCAGGGCGAGGACGCGGCGCGCGATGCGGTCGGCGTTGCGCTGGCCGTGGTTGCCGCCCAGCTCCGCGATGACGGACTCGCGGCGAGCTCGGAGGTTCGGTTCGGCGATCCGGGTGTCGAGGCGCTCGAGGTGGCGCAGGCGTGGGGCGCGGAGGCCATTGCTCTCGTCGATGTGCCCGCGCACGGCGCCCGCCGATGGCTCACGCGAAGTGTCGCGGATGAGATCGTCCAGAAGTCTCCGTTTCCGGTCCTCGTCGCACGCGCCTCGGGACAGCGGGCAGCCTAAGGCTAAGGAGGCCTCCATATGCGAATCAAGATGCTGATGCGGTGCACGAGCGGAACCGTCGAAGCCCGGGAGAGCCTGGCCGCAGCCTCGATGCGACTTGCCTCGGATTCGGGCGGCTGTCTGGTCGTGACCGATGGTGGCCGCCTCGCGGGCGTGCTGACACCCGCCGATGCGCGGGCCGCCAGCCCGTCAACCGTGCCGAGCCTCGCGGTCCACGAGTGGCCGGCCTTTACATCCCGCCTGACGGTGGCGGACGCGATGCGCCGCGACCCCGTCGTCGTCCCGCCGGACGCGACACCGGGGGACGCCGCGCACGCGCTGAGGACGCGTGGACACCGCGCCGCCGTCGTGGTCGACGGCTCAGAAGTCGTGGGAGTGGTGACCGCGACCGACCTGCTCGGGACGCTCGTCCAGCGTCTCGAGCGGGAGACGCCGCCGCGCCTCTCGCGGCTTCTTGTGGCCGTCAGCCTGGTGGCCTCGACGAGCCGGCGTTGCCGGTCGCGCACGCCGCTCGACCTCGCCCTCGGCATCGCGCGGCGGCACCGTGCGACGCTGACGCTGCTCCACGTCATGCGCGGGCTGTCCCTGCGAGTCGCGGAGGGCTTGCCCGCTGGCGTCGATGCGGACGTGCAGCGGTGGCGCCTTGCGGAGGTGCGCGCCGCCCTGATCCGCCGCGTGCTGCCCGAAGATCGCTCGATGGTCCGCGTCGACGTACGAGCCGGCGACGTCGTTGAGGGCGTCCTCAATGGCGCAGCGACCACGGGCGCCGAGCTCATCGTCATGGGAGGCCGACCGGGTGCCTCGCTGGTGCGCGAGACGATGCGCCGCGCCCCCTGTCCGGTCCTCGCCGCGTGACGCGGAGTGTCCGCTCGCTCCTGCGCCGCCCGGTCGTGGCGGTCGAATCGACGGCGACGCTCGCGGACGCCGACGCCGCGCTGCGTTCGGACGGCTTGGAGGCCGTTGCCGTCGTCCGTGATGGTCGGCTCGTCGGGTTGGTCACGGCGGACGATCTGGTTGCGGCCCGGCCCTCAGCGGCGACGACCCTCTCGATCGGCGAGATCAACGGGGCCCTCGCCACCATTCCGATTCAGTTGATTATGCGGCGTGACATCGCGACGATCGCGCCCGACACGCCGATCGCCGAAGCCGCTCGACTGCTCAGGGACGGCAGCGGGCCCCTCGCAGTGCTCGCGGGGGGTGACCTCGTGGGACTCGTCGGCACGGCTGATCTGCTGCCCGAGCTGGAGCAACCCGAGCCGCTCTAACCAAGGAGGCACGCATGCGCAAGCTCTTGCTGATGGTCGGCGCCCTGATCGTCCTCGCGCTCGGGAGCCTCGAGGTGATCGTGGCCCACAACCTGGCGGTCACCGAGGAGCTCTCGACGCCCAGCGCTGGCTCCTCGAAATAGCCTGGAGACGGCGCGCACGATCGCCTCGCCCAGGATCGGGTCGGCGTCGTGGACGTTCACGACGGACGTGGGGTCGCGGCTAGCGCGCGGTCGCGGCATCGCGGAGCGCCCGGACCGCGGCCGCCGGATCGGCGCCGCCGAAGATCGCCGAGCCCGCGACGAGCGTGGAGGCCCCGTCGTCCGCGAGTGACTTGGCGAGGTCGGCCTTCACGCCGCCGTCCACCGACACGTCCACGCGACGGTCGCCGAGGAGCGCCCGGGTGTCACGGATCTTCCGGTGGGTGCTCGGAATGAACGTCTGCCCCCCGAACCCGGGGTTGACCGACATCACGAGGACGAGGTCCAGGTCGTCGAGGACGTACTCGAGCGCGTCGGGTGGGGTCGACGGGTTCAGCGCCGCGCCGGCCCTGGCGCCGAGCTCGCGGATCAGGGCGAGCGTGCGCGAGAGGTGCGGGCAGGCCTCCGCATGGACCGTGACCATGTCGGCGCCCGCGGCCACGAACTCGGAGATGTAGCGCTCGGGCTCCACGATCATCAGGTGCACGTCCAGGGGCAGCCGTGTGCGCTTGCGGATCGCGGCGACGACGACGGGACCGATCGTGATGTTGGGCACGAAGCGGCCGTCCATCACGTCCACGTGGAGCTGGTCGGCGCCGCCGGCCTCGACCCGCGCGATGTCGTGGCCGAGGGCGGCGAAGTCGGCGGACAGGATCGAGGGCGCGATCTTGATCACGGTGCTGTTATACCCCGATCCGGAGACCGGCGGAAGCGGACCGCCGTGAACCCGTCCGTTCCATGGCGGTGGGGCAGGCAGCGGAGCGTGCCGTCCGCGTCGAGGGGGAGCGGAAACTCTCTCGGCGGGTCCGGCCGGAACTCGGGATGCGCCGCCAGAAAACCGTGGGCGAGGTCGTCGTTCTCCTCGGGCTCGAGCGAGCAGGTCGCGTAGACGAGCCGGCCGCCGGGCTTGACGAGCGCCGCCGCGGCCTCGAGGATCCGTGCCTGGCGTGCCGCGTTCAGCGGGAGGTCTGCCGCTCTTCGCCGCCACTTCACGTCCGGATTGCGCCGGAGGACGCCGAGGTTCGAGCAGGGCGCGTCGACGAGGACGCCGTCGCAGGCGGCGCGGAAGCGGGGTACCTGCGCCTCGACCGCCCCCTCGAGGGGCTCGACGCTCCGGAGCCCGAGCCGCGCCACCGCCTCCCGCACGCGCTCGAGGCGTCCGGGCTCTCGGTCGAAGGCGAGCACGCGGCCGCGGTCCTGCATGAGCTCGGCGAGGTGAGTGGTCTTGGTCCCGGGCGCGGCGCAGGCATCCGCGATCGTCTCGCCGGGGCGCGGCTCGAGCAGTCGCCCGACGAGCATCGACGCCTCGTCCTGGACGACGAAGCTCCCGTCGGCGAAGGCTCCCCAGCTCCCCGGGGCGCCGCCGGGCCCGACCACGAGCCCCTCGGGCGCCCACCCGGCGAGTCGCCAGGCGAGGCCCTCCTCCGCGGCGAGGCGCGCGGCGAGCGCCTCGCGCGAGACGCGCAGGACGTTCGCGCGGAGCGTGACCGGTGGGCGCTCGTTCATGGCGCGCATCAGGGCGTCCGCCTCCTCACGGCCGAAGCGGGCCACCCAGCGCTCGGCGATCCACGTGGGGAACGAGCAGCGCGTCGCGAGCGCGTCGAGGGGATCGCGGGGCGGCCGAGGCTCGCGCTCGCGGGCTCCCCGCCGCGCGAACGCGCGGAGCACGGCGTTCACGAACGCCTTCACGCCGGGCGTCCGCGGCGCGAGCGCGACCGCGTCGTTCACGGCGGCGAACGAGGGGACGCGCTCGAGGAAGGCGACCTGGTACGCCGCCATCCGGAGCAGCACGCGCACGCGGGCGTCCAGCGACTCGAGCCGGCGGCGCGAGTGCGGGCCGAGGATCCAGTCGAGGTAGCGCTGCCAGCGAAGCGTGCCGTAGACGAGCTCGGTCGCGAGCGCGACGTCGCGCGGCGAGAGTTGCCGGGTCGCGAGCGCCCCCTCGAGCGCGACATCGGCGAAATCCGCGCTTGCTTCGACGCGCTCCAGCGCGTGCGCCGCGACGGCGCGAGCGGGCGACGGGTGGGGCGGGGGGCTCCTCCGTTCGGTACCCCACTCACTCGGAGCCCCCCGCCCAGCCCGCCGCCTGCGCGTCGTCATGGCGTCACGAACATCGCGCCCGGGGCCAGGCGCGCGCCGCGCAGATAGTCGTCCCACGACATCGGGCGGCGGTTCTCGGGCTGAACTTCGACGGGGAGGAGCGCCCGCTCACCGGTCGCGATGACCAGGCCGGCGTCACTCCGGACGAGCGTGCCGGGTGGCGCCCCGGGCGGCGCGTCCACGGCCGCCGCGCGCCACATCGTGAGCTGGCCCGTCGGGGCCTTGGCGACGGCGCCCGGCCACGGATTGCACCCGCGGATCAGATTGACGAGCTCGCGCGCGGGTCGCGCGAGCTCGAGATGGCCGTCGGTCTTCTTGAGGCGGGGTGCGAGCGTCGCCTCCTCGTGGCGCTGGGGCGTGGGCGTGAGCGTGTCGAGGCGCGCCAGCGTGTCCACGAGGAGCCCGGCGCCGAGCGCCGCGAGGCGCGCGGCCAGCTCGCCCGCGGTCTCGTCCGCGCCGATCGGCGTCGTGGCCGACATGAGAATCGGTCCCGTATCCATGCCCTCGTCCATCTGGAACGTCGTCACGCCCGTGACCGTCTCCCCACGGATCAGCGCCCACTGGATCGGCGCGGCGCCGCGATAGCGCGGCAGGAGCGAGGCGTGGACGTTGATGGAGCCCCGCGCCGGCACCTGGAGCACCGCCTTCGGCAAGATTTGCCCGAAGGCGACGACGACGGCCACGTCGGCGCCGAACTCGGCGAGGCGCCTCGGCCACTCCGGGTCGCGTAGCCGCACGGGCTGCACCACGGGAAGCCCGGCGGCGAGGGCCGTGGCCTTGACTGGCGGCGGCGTCAGGCGCCGGCCGCGGTGCGCGGGACGGTCGGGCTGGGTGACGACCGCGACGACCTCGTGCTGGTGGAGGAGCGCGTCCAGGGTCGGGAGCGCGAACTCGGGCGTTCCGTAGAAGAGGACTCTAAAGCGCGAAGGCGTGGTGGGCGGCGTCCTCGCGGAGACCTTCCTTCTTGATCCTCCGCTTGATGCGGTCGCGGGTCACCGGGTCGAGGCGGTCAATGAAGAGGATCCCGTCGAGGTGGTCCAGCTCGTGCTGGAAGAGGCGTGCGCGCAGCCCGCGCGCCTCGATCGAGACGGGCGTACCGTCGGCGTCGTGGGCCTCGACCCTCACCCACGCCGAGCGCGTGACCGGCGCGAAGACGCCCGGGATCGAGAGGCACCCTTCCTCGGCGGTCGCCTCTCCTCCGTGGACGGCGATGACCGGATTGATCAGCGCCTGGGCGCCGTGCCCCTCCTCGTCGCCGACGACGATCAGCCTGAGCGCGACACCGACCTGTGGCGCGGCGAGGCCGATGCCGACCTCGTCGTACATCGTGTCGATCATGTCCAGGATGACCGAGCGGAGCTCGGCCGTCACCTCGCCGACGGGCTCGGAGCGCCGCCGGAGCACCGGGTCGCCGTATTTCCGGATCCTCAAAACGGCCATTCGACCGGATCCACCTCGACGTCTATGATACCGCGGCCTTCCCGGCGGGGCCTCCGGAACTCCTCGAGCGCCGCGCCGACGAGCGACGGCAGCTCGGCGGGGCCCTTCACGACGATCCGCCGTATGCGGTTCCGTCGGTCGGCGCCCGGCGGATAGACCTGGAGCGGCGTCGAGGCGCGGAGCGCGGCACCGACCCGCGCGGCCAGGCGCTCGGTCTCGGGCGCGTTCGCGCCCCGCACGGTGACGATGGCGAGCCGGCGGAACGGAGGGTAGCCGAGCTCCTCGCGGAAGCGGAGCTCGTGCGCGTAGAAGGCGGCGAGGTCCTGCCGGACCACGGCGTCGAATGCGTAGTGCGTCGGGTTCTGCGACTGGATGACCAGCGCGCCACCCGCTCCGACACGCTCGGCGGCGGCCCACAAGAGCGCGAAGGTCCGCTCGCCCGCGCGGAAGTCGGGGACGCGCAGGAGCTGGTCGGCCGATACGAAGCCGGCGAGGCCGAGGGTGGCGCGCCCGAAGAGCCGGAGCGCGCCGCGCGTGCCGATGACGACCTGGGCCGCCGCCGCGGCGGCGCGCTGGGTCTCGCCGCGCGCGCCCCGGAGGGCGTCGGGGTCGTAGCGCGCGATGCGCGCGTCGGGGAAGCGGCGGCGGACCGCGTGCTCGACGCGCTCGACGCCCCACCCGAACGGCGACACGCGGCGGCCGTGGCAGCTCGGGCACGTGTCGGGGACCGGCACCGTCCGGCCGCAGAGTCGGCAGGCGAGCGCTGCGGCGGCGCGCGAGTAGGCGAGCGCGAGCGCACACTCCGCGCAGCGCACGACGGTGCCACACTCGTCGCACGCGAGGGCGGACGTGAGCCGGCTCACGGCGAGGAAGACCCGCCGGCCGGCGGCGAGGGTCTCGCGGACCGCGCGCGCCAGCACCGGCGTCAGCGGCTCGCGGCGGAGGACCGTCCGTGTGTCGGCCAGGCTGACGGCGGGCCACGGGCCGGGCGGCGCCGGGGCGGCGTCGGCGCGCCCGCTGCTGGCCCGCCACCACATCTCGGTGCTCGGCGTCGCGGACGTCAGCAGGAGGGTCAGGCCCTCGCGCGTCGCGCGCTCGAGCACGACCTCGCGCGAATGGATGCGCGGCGGGCCCGGGGGCTTGTGGGCGACCTCGTGCTCGTCGAGCAGGACGAGCGTGCCCGGCGGCGCCACCGGCGCCAGCAGCGCCGAGCGCGTGCCGGTCGCGAGCCGCGCCGAGCCGTCGGCCAGCTGCCGCCACGCCTGAGCACGAGCCGCCTCGTCCACGCCGGAGTCGAGCCGGACCACCCGGTCGAGCTTCGCGAGCCGCTGCGCCCAGCGCGCCGCCGCGTCGACGTCGGCGGCGATCACGAGCGCGCCGCCCTTCGCCACCTCAATGTGGTCGAGGACGCGTTGCTCCCGACCTGCCCCGATCAGCAGCGCCGGCCGCTGAGCCGGTCTGGAGGGCGGCGGGCTGGCCGGTGGCGCCGTGCGAGTGTCGTTCCGAGCAAAGGCGTCACTAGCCAGCCCCCCGCCCTGGCTGTCGGTCAACGGCGGGGGAAGGAGAGCGGCCGAGGTCGAGCCGACGGACGAGAGGCTCTCCGCCGCGATCCAGCGGACGAAGTCGAGCCGGGTTGGCGAGAGGATCGGTGCGGGATCGGCGACGCGATGGAGGAGCTTCAGGCGCGCGTCGTCGCCCTCGCGCAGCGCCACCACCATGCCGACGCGCACGGCCCCGCGTAACGGCGCCAGCACGCGCTGGCCCGGCGCGAGCGGCCAGCCCTCGGGCACACGGTAGGAGAACGGATGCGTGACCGGAGCATCGAAGGCGACGTCCGCGATCATCTCACTTGGTTCGGCGGCGGTCGTACTCCCGTTTGGCGAGCTTGAGGTCTTCCCAGGCCATGCGCCGGTACTCGGGGCCGGGGTTGCGGAGCAGGAACGCCGGATGGAACGTGGGGATCAGCACGGCCGAGCCATACGGATGGACCTTGCCGCGGAGCTTGCCGATCGCCTCGCGCGTGCCGAGCAGCGCCTGCGTGGCGACCGAGCCGAGGGAGAGGATGACCTTCGGCTGGATCACGCCGAGCTGCGCCGCGAGGAACGGCGCGCACGCGGCAAGCTCGTCCGCTTCGGGGTTTCTGTTGCCTGGGGGCCGGCACTTGACGGTATTCAAAATGTAGGCCTCGTCACGCGTGATATCGACGGACGCCAGCATCTTCGTGAGGAGCTGGCCGGCACGCCCGACGAACGGTAACCCTTGCGCGTCCTCGTCCGCGCCCGGCCCCTCGCCGATGCAGACGAAGTCGGCCCGCGGGTTACCCGACCCGAAGACGATCGTCGTCCGCCCCTCGCAGAGCTTGCAGCGCCGACAGCCCGCGAGGGCCCGTTCCTGCGCGCCGAGCGCCTCCTCCGGGGAGAGCAGGTAGTCGCCCGAGAGCGCGAGCGCCGCGAAGCCGAGGTCGCGGTGGTGGCGGAGCGTGGCGCCGAGCGCGCCGAGCGCCTCGGCGAGCGCCTCCCGGGGATCCGCCGTGGTCATCCGGCTACGCGTGCGCCTTCCGTCCCGTCACGAAGACCGCGACGGCGAAGACGCCGGTCACGACGCCGTTGAGCCACCAGTACCAGAGGGCGCCGTTGATGTAGTTCTCCGGGAGCGGGAGCTGCTGGGTGATCGTCGTCGTCCACTTGGGGACGAGGAGGTAGGGGAGCCCGTACACGAACAGGACGATCGCCTGGACCGTCGTCACCGCCTTGAGCGCGCTCATCGGTCCCTCCTGACTCAGCCGGGCAGGCACAGCTAGTGATGTCGGGACGTCAGCGCACCGCCTTCTTCGGAGTCGCCGCGGCGCGCAGGGCGAGGATGTGGCTCAGGATCGCGTCGGCCACGTCCGTCTTCGGCATCCGGGGCAGCGCGCGCGTGCCGCCCCAGCGGTCGAGGAGCAGCACCTCGTTCTCGTCGGCGTCGAAGCCGATCCCCTGCTGGCTCACGTCGTTCGCGACCAGGAGGTCGATCCCCTTGCTCTCGAGCTTGGCGCGCGCATTCTCGGCGACGTCGTGAGTCTCGGCGGCGAAGCCCACGATGAAAGCGCCGGTGCCGCGGCCGGCGACCTCGGCGAGGATGTCCGGGTTCGGCGTGAGCTCGAGGGTCAGGTCGCGCTTGCCCTTGATCTTCGCGGCGGCCGGGTGCTTGGCGCGATAGTCCGCGACGGCGGCCGCCTTGATCACGACCGTCGCCGCGGCGAGATGCTGGAGCACCGCCTCGCGCATGTCCTCGGCGGTCTGCACGGGGACGAAGACCGCGCCCGGGGGGGGTGTGAGCAGCGTGGGACCCGAGATCAGCGTGACCTGCGCGCCGCGCCGGAGCGCGGCGGCCGCGAGGCCGTAGCCCATCTTGCCCGACGAGCGGTTCGAGATGTAGCGCACCGGATCGATCGGCTCGCGTGTCGGCCCCGCGGTGATCAGGAGCCGCTCCCCGGCCAGGTCGCGCTCCGGCGTCAGCATTCTCAGAAGGGCCTCGACGATCGCGTCGGGCTCTGGGAACCGTCCCTTGCCCGACAGGCCCGAGGCGAGCGCGCCCGCGTCCGGCTCGAGGACGGTGACGCCGCGCCCGCGCAGCGTCGCGACGTTGACGACGACCGCCGGGTGCTCCCACATGCCCCCGTCCATCGCGGGGACCATGAGCACGGGCGAGCGTGCGGCCAGGAGCAGGGTCGTCAGGAAGTCGTCGGCGATCCCGTGCGCCGCCTTGGCCAGGAGGTTCGCCGTCGCCGGGGCGACGAGGATCGCGTGGGCCCGCTCGGCCAGGGCGACGTGCTCGACCGCGTCGGGGCTCTGCGGGTCGAAGAGGGCGGTGAGGACGGGCCGGCCGGAGAGCGTCCGGAACGTGAGCGGGCTCACGAACTCCGACGCGTGCTCGGTGAGGCACACGGTGACCCCCGCGCCGAGCCGCGTCAACTCGCGGAGCAGGTACACGGCCTTGTACGCCGCGATCGAGCCGGTGACACCGAGGATCAGCTCTCGGCCGGCGAGGCTCATGGCTTCGCAGACTCTCCGTCGTCTTTGACCCGATACTCGACCTTGGCCGCCGCGATCTCTTCGAGCGCGTGGCTCGTGGGCTTCTTGTGCTTGGTCTCGACGCGTCCGGGCGCGCCGCGGTTGATCTGCCGTGCCCGCTTCGCGGCGAGCACGACCAGCAGGTAACGGTTGGACACCTTGTTCAGCGCACCTTCGAGCGAGGGGAAGGCCATCACTCAGACACCTCCAGATCGGGGAATGTGAGGCGCAGACGGCTCGTGCGGCAGCGCTCCGCCTGGATGATCGCCGCCAGCTGCTCCATCGCCTCCTTCACGTCACGGTTCACGATGAGATAATCGTACCGCCGCCACAGCGCGATCTCCTCGCGGGCCCGTGCCAGGCGGCGCATGATCTCGGTCTCGGCGTCGGAGCGCCGCTCCCGCAGGCGCTGCTCGAGCTCCTTCACCGACGGTGCCACGATGAACACGAGCACGGCCTGCGGGTAGCGCGCCCGGAGCTGCGCCGCGCCCTGCGTGTCGATGTCGAGCAGCACGTCACGGCCGGCCCCGAGCGACTCCTCGAGCGCGCGCGCCCGCGTGCCGTAGAGGTGGCCGTGCACGGTCGCCCACTCGGCGAATTCGCCCCGTTCGAGCCTCGCGCGAAACTCCGCTTCGCTGACGAAGCGGAAATCCGCGCCGTCAATCTCGCCCGCCCGTGGCGCCCGCGTCGTCACCGACACGGAATACGCGAGGTCGGGCAGGCGCAGCCGCATCTCGCGGCACAGCGTCGTCTTGCCCGCCCCGGACGGCGCGGAGACGACGAACAGGGTGCCGCGGCGTCGGATCACCGGCCGCGCCCCGCTCCCCCACCGCGAGCACGATCACTCAAGATTTTGCACCTGCTCGCGCATCTTCTCGATCAGGCCCTTCGCTGCGAGCGCCGCCTGACTGACCTCGAGGTCGTCGGCCTTCGCGGCGATCGTGTTGACCTCGCGGTTCAGCTCCTGGATCAGGAAGTCGAGCGGCCGACCCACGGCCCCGCCCCCGGCGAGCACGAGCGCGCACTGCTCGAGGTGCGCGCGGAGCCGGGTGAGCTCCTCGCGCACGTCGGTCTTCTCCGCCCAGATCGCCACCTCGCCGAGGATCCGCGCCTGGTCGATCGGCGCCTCGCCGAGGAGCGCGCGGATCCGCTCGCGCAGCCGCGCCTCGCGCCGTGCGACCGCGGCGGGTACGCGCGCCTCGACCAAGTCTGTCTGCGCCCGGAGGTCCGCGGTGAGCTTCTGGAGCTCGGCGCCGAGCGCCTCGCCCTCCGCCGTGCGTCGGGCGACGAGCTCGTCGAGCGCGCGCGTCAGCGCGTCCGAGAGGATCGGCCAGGCGGTGTCGGGGGCGGGCGCGTCGGCCTCCTCCAGGCGCACGACGCCGGGGCGCTCGAGCACCCAGGCGAGCGTCACGTCCCCGCCGATGCCGATCGCCGCGCCGAGCGCGCGCGCCCGCGCGACGTACTGGGCGGCGAGCGCCTGGTCCACCGAAATCTTTTGTCCGGGGGTGTCGGGCGCGGGCGAGAGCTGCACGGCGATCTCCACGCGCCCGCGCTCGAGACGCGACTGGATGAGACGGCGCGCGTCCATCTCGAGGTCGGCGAGGGCGCGCGGGAGGCGGAGCGTGACGTCGAGGTGGCGGTGGTTGAGGGAGCGCGCCTCCACGCTGATCGCGACCGGCCCGGCGCTGACCTCCGCCCGACCGAATCCCGTCATGCTGCGAAGGGACGAGACCCGCGCGGCTCGGGTGGGTGTCATCTACCGATCTTATGGCGAAATCGCCTGTAGTGTCAATATGTTGCGATTGACAGCCGACGAGGGCCCGGCGTAGACTCGATCGCCGTGCGACTCACCCGTCGCGGCTTTCTCCGGACGACCGGGGCCGCGGGCATCGCGCTCGCCGCGGGCCGCGCCGCCGACCGCGCGCACGCCCAGGGCCTGCGGCCGATCACGCTCACGCACAGCGTCTCCACCTTCGTGTACGGCCAGCATCTCGTCGCCAAGGAGAAGAAGTTCTTCGAGGCCGAGGGCGTCAGCGTCCCCGGCTTCATCGTCCCCGGGGGCGGGGCCAAGGTGGTCCAGGCGCTCGCGGCGGGACAGGCGATGTTCGCGCTGGGCGACTCGAACCACCCGCTGAAGATCACCGAGAAGGGCCGTGACGCGCTCATGATCTTCGCGACGGACACGCGGTGCAGCTACGCCAACATTGTCGTCCGGAAGGATCTCTACGACAAGGGCGTCACGTCCGTCGAGGCGCTCGCCGACCCCAGGCTCGTGGGGCGCCGTGCGGTGGTCGCCGCGACCGCGATCGGCTCGGGCACCTACGTGTACGGCGTCTACGTGCTCAAGCAGACGAAGGCGTCCGACGGCAAGCCCGTCAACGACCACGTGGACTGGGTCGGGGGCGGCGCCTCGACCACGATGCTCGGCGGGCTCAAAGCGGGCAAATTCGACGCGATCATGGCGGTGCCCGAGTGGCAATTTGCCGCAGAGAGCGAAGGGTTCGGGCGGGCGATCTACGACGTGCTCGACGCGCGCGCGTGGAACCGCGTCTTCGGCGGGCCCATCCCCGTCACGGTCGGCTACGTGCTCAAGGAGACGGTCGAGAAGTCACCCGACCTCGTGCAGGCGTACGTGAACGCCACCTATCGCGCCCAGCAGTGGATCCGGCGGGCGAAGGATGAGGAGATCGTCGACCTTCTCCGCGCGCCCTACATGGACACCTTCAAGCCCGAGGACGTCCTCAAGTCGGTGCGCTACTACAAGACGATCTTCGACTGGGACTTCGTGATCGACGAGCGCGACTACGAGAACGGGATGAAGGTGTGGCTGCCGCTCGCGGTGGAGAAGCCGATCCCCTACGCCCGCGCCGTGGACATGTCGTTCGTCCGCCGCGCCCAGGCCAAATACACGTCCTGAGCGCCCGCCGACCCCGCATCATCGTCCGGCACCTCGCGAAGACGTTCCGTGAGGGCGCGCGCGGGGTGGAGGCCGTCCACGACGTGTCGTTCGAGGTCGCCGACAAGGAGTTCGTCGCGATCGTCGGGCCGTCGGGGTGCGGCAAGTCGACGATCCTCAACATGCTCGGCGGGCTCGTGACGCCGTCGGAAGGGGGGATCGAGCTCGACGGCCGGCCCGTGGCGGACGTGCCTCCGAACGTCGGCTACGTCTTCCAGAAGGACACCGTCTTCCCGTGGCGCACCGTGCGCCGCAACATCGCGCTCGGGCTCGAGTACCGTGGCGTCCGGGGCGACGAGCAGGAGCGCCGGGTACGCGAGGGGGTCCGGCTCGCGGGGCTCGAGGGGTTCGAGGACGCCTTCCCGGCGACGCTCTCCGGCGGGATGCGGCAGCGCGTGGCGCTCATGCGCACGCTCGTCGTCGACCCCGAGATCCTCCTGATGGACGAGCCCTTCGGCGCGCTCGACACTCACACCAAGCTCACCCTCCACGCGGAGCTCTTGAGCGTGTGGGAGGCGCGCCACCAGACGGTCGTCTTCGTCACCCACGACCTCTCGGAGGCGATCACGCTCGCCGACCGGATCATCGTCATGACGCGCCGGCCCGGCCGGGTGAAACTCGTCCACGACGTGGGCATCCCGCGGCCCCGCGACGTGATCAAGCTGCGCGAGACCGAGGAGTACGCGCACGAGTACAGCGTGATCTGGCGCGTGCTGGGCGAGGAGCTTGCGGAGCCGGGTGGAGTGCAAGGCGACATGCGGAACGCAGCCGCGGCGCACCTCGGCTCAGGCCACCCACCGAAGCCACCGGCCTCGCGGCCCCCATTACAATGACCGAGAGAGCGTGGGTCCTCTGCTGGCGGCTTCTGATCCTCGTGGTCCTCGTCGGCGCGTGGGAGTGGCTCACGGGAATCAAGGCGATCTCGACGACGCCCGGCCTCTACTGGATCGACCCCTTCTTCGTTAGCCGGCCCTCGGTGATCCTCAGGCGCCTCGCCTACCTCGCCTCCGGGGAGGTCCGCCTGTCCATCTGGGCGATGGCGCTCTCGACGGTGCAGTCCACGCTCTGGGGGTTCGTCGTCGGCGTCTCCACGGGGTTCGCCGCCGGGCTCGTGCTCGGGCGGCGGGACCGGCTCGCGCGCGTCTTCGAGCCGTTCATCATCGCGTTCAACTCGCTCCCGCGCATCGCCCTCGTGCCACTCATCACGATGATCTTCGGCTTCGGGCTCCTGGCGAAGATCGTGCTCGCGTGGACGATCGTGTTCTTCATCGTCTTCTTCAACACCTTCCAGGGCGCGCGCGGTGTCGACGCCGACCTGATCCACTCGGCGCGCTTCCTCGGCGCCTCGGAGCGGCAGATCATGCGCACGGTCATCGTGCCCTCGGCACTCGCCTGGACCTTCGCCGCGCTCACGCCGTCCGTCTCGTTCGCGCTAATCGGCGTCGTCGTCGGCGAGTTCCTGGGCGGCGAGACGGGCGGGGGCCTCGGCTACCTCATCATCCAGTCGCTCGGCACGCTGAACGCCGCCGACATGATGGTGGCCCTCCTCACGCTCGGCGTGATCGGCATCGTGATGGCGCTCGGGATCAAGCAGGTCGAGCGGCGGCTCCTCCGCTGGCGGCCGGAGTACCGGACGGGCGCGTGACGCGCTGGGTCCTCGCGGCCCTCGGCCTGGTCCTCGTCCTCGGCCTGGTCGTCGCCGCCGCCGCGCGCTTCCTCGGCCGGCCCGGCTCGCGCGCCTCGATCCTCGTCTCGGTGGTCGCCTCCTGGCTCGGCGCGTGGATCCTCTGGAGCTTCGCGGGCGGGCTCCTCGTGCGCGGGGGCGTGCTCGTGACCTACCACGGCGCGCTCTTCGCGCCCGTCGCGCTGTTCGGCGCCCTCGTGCATTACCGGGTGTACGTGCGGGCGGGGCGCGTCGAGGGGCTGGCGGTCTTCGTGGGCGGCCAGCTCGCCTGGCTCGCTATCGTCCTCGTCCAGAACGGCGCCCTCGGGGACCTCTGGGGCGGGCGCTAGCCCGAGACGCCTACTCGACGATCGCCTGATAGACGAGCTGCTTGAAGAGCTTTCGGTAGTACGACCGCTCCGGGCTGGGCGCCTGGGTCATGAGGACGCCGACCAGCTCCTCCTTCGGATCGATCCAGAAGTAGGTGCCGCCGAATCCGGCCCACATGTACTCGCCCGCCGACCCTGGCGTGGCCGCGACGCCAGCCCCTTGGCGAACGGCGAAGCCGAGGCCGAAGGTGTAGCCGGGCGTCCCGAGCAAGAGCTCGCCTGGTGAGGGCGTCGGCGTGACCCCGACGGTGATCTTCGCGAGGTGGTCCGAGGCCATGAGGCCCACGGTGGTGCGACTCAGCACGCGCGCGCCGTCGAGCTGGCCACCGTTGAGCAGCATCTGAGAGAAGCGCAGATAGTCAGCGGCCGTCGACACGCCGCCGGCTCCGCCGGAGTCGTTCTTGGGCGCGGCCGTCACGTCGAGGAGTTTGACCGGCCAGCCGGGAAGCGCCTCTGCCACGCGTCCGAGCTTGTCCTTCTCGACGAAGAAGCCGGAGTCCGCCATCTTGAGCGGCTTGAACACGCGCTCCTCGAGGAACCGGCCGAGCGGCATGCCGGACGCCGCCTCGACGACACGGCCGAGCACGTCGGTGGAGAGACTGTATTCCCAGACCGTCCCGGGCTGATGGGCCAGCGGCGCCTTCGCCAGCCGCTCGACCTGCTCGGCCGGGGTCATGCCCCGCGAATCGAACGGGAGACCATCCGGCTGGTACACGCCGGCTTTGATGTAGGCCTCCTTCACCGGAGCGTTCACGGTGATCTCGCCATACACCAGGCCGGAGGTGTGCCGAAGCAAGTCCTGGATCGTCATCTCTCGATCGGCGGGCACCAGGGTGTAGGTCACCTTGCCGGTGCTCGAGTCGAATCTCGGCACGCTCACCTGCAGTTTCGCGAGCGGCGGGAGGAACTTGGAGACGGGGTCGGTCAGGACGAGCCGCCCCTCCTCCATCAGGACCAGCGCCCCTACCGAGACGAGCGGCTTCGTCATCGAGTAGATGCGGAAGATCGCATCCTTACTCATCGGCGCCCCGGTCGCCTTGTCACGGAAACCGAAGCTCTCGAAGTAGGCGACCCGGCCCTTGCGGGCGATCAGCGCGATTGCGCCGGGGAACTTTCCTTTCTCGATCTCGCCCCGGAGGGCGGGTCCGATGCGGTCGAGCCGCTCCGCGGAGAGACCGACCTCCACGGGCCGGGCAGGAGGCAGTCCCTGCGCCCAGGCCGTGACGGCCGAGAGCGCCACGACGGCAGACACCAGCGGGCCGACGAGCCTCCTCATCGAGGCCTCCTCGCGGAAAGAGGTGGAACGGCCGGGATGCTAGGCCCGCCCCGCACTGTTGTCAACGGTTCACGAAGCCGACGCCTTGACCTCCTTGAGCACGTCGTCGGGGTTGAGGAGGTCGAGCGGGTTGTCCAGGACCTTCACGAACTTGACGGTCCCGGTCTTGTCGATGATGAAGTAGGCGCGCTTGGCGTAGCGATAGATCGGGCTCGCCTCGTTGGTCTCCATCGCGCCGTAGGCGGGCAGCATCTGGCGGCGGAAATCGGAGAGGAGGAGCTGCTTGGACGATTGCGCCTTCAGCCATCCGGCGAGTGCGAGGTAATGATCGGTGCTGACGCCCAGGACCTGGACGCCTGCGGCCTCGAACTGCGGCAGCGCCGCCTCGAAGCCGGCCAGTTCCTTTGTTCAGGTCGGGGTGAACGCCGCGATGAACGTGTAGATCACGACGGGCCCCTTGGCCGTCAGCTCGGAGAGCTTGACGGCCTTGCCGTCGGGTCCGGGCAGTGAGAAGTCGGGGGCCTTCTGCCCGACTTCGAGAGCGCCGGCGGCGCCGGCCAGGAGCGCGACGGCGAGGGCGCTCAGGATGAAAGCTCGAGTCACGACACGCTTGGTGGGCATGGCTCCTCCCTCTACGGTGTTGCGTAACTCCAATACTGGGTAACTGCGGAGACCTCCGCCTGGTTCCGCTATCGAGTACCAGGGTCCCGTGTCCAGGTCAACCATACACTTCGTCGTTCGCCCGGAACGCTCGGGCTTGACGCCTCCACGATCTGGGCGCATGGTGCGACTATCGCCGGAGCAGGAGAGAGGACGCCATGAAGAGGGGCCCGATCGTCACCACCGCCTCCCTGACGCTCACCGCGAGCCTCGCGCTCACGCCGACCGCTGCCCTCGCCGACGGATTTCGTGGCGGGGCGGTTGGCGGGCACGTCGTCAGTCGACCCGCGGTCGTCCGTCCATTCGTGGCGCGCCCGTTCGTCCACCGCCCGTTCGTCCACCGCCCGTTCGTCCATCGTCCCTTCTTCCGGCCCTTCATTCCCTTCGGGGTGATCGGTGCCCCCGTCGTCGTCTACGCGCCACCGCCGGTGTACTACGGTGCACCGCCAGCCTACTCCGACTCGGCGGCCTCCTATGACCCTCCGGCCGTCTACGCCGCGCGCGGCACCGTCGCGGTCGCACCGGCCCCGGCCCCTCCGCCGATGCCGAGCGTCGTCGAGTATCCGCACGGGCGATACGAGCTCCGCGGCGACGGGGTGACGGCGCCGTACACCTGGGTCTGGATCCCGAATCCCCCGCCGCCTCCGCCGCCGCCGGCGCCGCCAGCAGGAGCGCCTCCCGCTCCGCCGGCATCGGGGAGCCCGGCGCCAGAGCGGCACAGCCAGGTCTACCGCTGGACGGACGGGCAAGGGGTGACGCACTTGACGGATCGCTGGGACGCGGTCCCGCCGGAGTACCGCGCGCGGGCGACACGATTCCAGCCCTCCTGAGCCGTCAAGCCGGCGGGCGGGCTCCGATCAGGCGCGGCTGCCCGGCTTGACGGCCTGGCCGCCCGCGGCGCAGAGCGGGCACTCCTCGGGCTCCCACGTCTTCGCCTGGATGGTCGCGAGCGCCACACGCTTCATCGGGAACCGGGCGGCACCGCGCGAGCGATCGATCAGCGAGCCGACGCCCACGACCCCGCCGCCCGCCTTCTCGACGCATGCCACCACCTCGCGCGTCGAGCCGCCGGTAGTGATGACGTCCTCGACGACGAGGCAGCGCTCCCCCGGCGTGAGCGTGAAGCCGCGGCGCAGCGCCATCGCGTCGTTCTCGCGCTCGGTGAAGAGCGCGCGGGCGCCGAGCGCGCGCGCCACCTCGTGGGCCACGAGGATGCCGCCGATCGCGGGGGCGAGCACCGTCGTCGCGCCGGTGCTTCGGAAGGGGGCCGCCAGGGCCGCGCCGAGCGCGGCGGCGTGCTCCGGGTGCTGGAGGACGAGCGCGGACTGGAGGTAGACATCCGAGTGGAGGCCGGAGGTCAGGCGGAAGTGACCGCGCAGGAGCGCGCCGGTCTTCTCGTAGAGCTTCAGCGTCTGCTTTTCGGTCACGCGAGCCGACTCAAGATCTCACGGGCGGCGGCGGCCGGATCCGGCGCCGCGGTGATCGGGCGGCCCACGACGACGTAATCGGCTCCGGCGTCTCGCGCCTGCCGGGGCGTCGCGACGCGCGTCTGGTCGTCGGTCCGCGGAGAACTCCGGATCCCGGGCGTGACGATGACCCAGTCGGGGCCCAGCGCCAGGCGCAGCGGGCCGATCTCTCGCGGCGACGCCACGCAGCCGTCGAGCCCGGCCGCGCGCGCGCGGTCGGCCAGGTGCAGGACGTGCGCGTCCACGCTGACCGCCACGCCGACCTCCTGCTGGAGCGCCCGCCGGTCGAGGCTCGTCAGCACGGTCACGCCGAGAACGAGCGGGCGCGGGACGGCGAAGTCCTGCGCCGCCCTCGTCGCCGCCTCGGCGGCGGCGCGCATCATCGCGACGCCCCCGCTCGCGTGCACGTCGAGCATGAACACGCCCAGGCGCGCGGTCTCGCGCGTGGCGCCGGCGACCGTGTTCGGGATGTCGTGGAACTTGAGGTCGAGGAAGACGCGGAAGCCGCGCTTGCGCGCCATCTCGACCGCGGCGGGCCCGGCGGCCGTGAAGAGCTGCGTCCCGATCTTGCAGCCGGTGACGACGCCGTCGAGGCGTGCGAGGAGCCCCTCCGCGTCGGCCAGGCTCTCGACGTCCAGCGCGACGAGGAGCCGGTCAGGCGCCACCGTGGTACTCCTGCAGGCTCAGGACCTGTTGCTCACCCTTGAGCAGGGCTTCGATGGCACCGATCGCGGTCTGGGCGCCATCGACCGTCAGGTAGTAGGCGATGTTCTGCATGACGGCGGTGCGGCGGATCAGGTACGAGTCCTTTCGCGCGCGGCCGTCCTCGGGCGTGTTGAAGAGGAGCGCGACCTCGCCGCGCTTCATCAGGTCGATGACGTTCGGCCGGTAGCCCTCGGCGACCTTGTGGACCAGCTCCACCGCCATGCCGTGGCGCTCGAGGACACGCGCCGTCCCCGCGGTCGCGACGAGTGAGAAGCCCATCTCGGCGAGACGCTTGGCGAGCGTCATCACCACGCGCTTGTCGCGGTTCTTCACCGAGATGAAGACTTTGCCGGAGGTGGGGAGCGTCGACCCCGCGGCGATCTGTGACTTGAGGTACGCCTTGCGGAAGTCGCGATCGATCCCCATGACTTCGCCGGTGGACTTCATCTCCGGCCCGAGGACCGCGTCCACCCCCGGGAACTTGACGAACGGGAAGACCGACTCCTTGACGGCGATGTGGGTGAGCTCACGGGCGTCGTACGCGGCGTAGGGTCCCAACGGGTGGCCCAGCATCGCACGCGTCGCGACCTTCGCGAGCGGCAGCCCGATCGCCTTCGAGACGAAGGGCACGGTCCGCGAGGCGCGCGGGTTCACCTCGAGGACGTAGACCGTCTCGCTCTGGATCGCGAACTGCACGTTGATGAGGCCGATGACTCCGAGCGCCTTCGCCAGCGCTTTCGTCTGCTCGCGCAGCGTTTCGATCTGGTCCTCGCCGAGCGAGTAGGGGGGAAGCGCGCACGCCGCGTCGCCCGAGTGGACGCCGGCCTTCTCGATGTGCTCCATCACGCCCCCGATGATGACGCGCTCGGCGTCCGCGGCCGCGTCCACGTCGATCTCGATCGCGTCCTCGAGGAATTTGTCGATCAGGACGGGGTGCGCGGGGGAGACCAGCACGGCTTCGCGCATGTACTCGCGGAGATCCTCGGCGTCGTAGACGATGCGCATCGCCCGGCCGCCGAGCACGTACGACGGGCGCACGAGCATCGGGTAGCCGATCGACGAGGCGATCCCCTGGGCTTCCTCGAGCGAGCGCGCCGTGGCGCCCGCGGCCTGGCGTAGCCCGAGATCGGTGATGAGCTCGTGGAAGCGCTGGCGGTCCTCGGCGCGGTCGATGGCGTCGGGCGAGGTGCCCAGGATCGGGACGCCCGCCTCCCGCAGGGGCACCGCGAGCTTGAGCGGTGTCTGGCCGCCGAACTGGACGACGACGCCGAGCGGCCGCTCCTTCTCGACGATGTTCAGGACGTCCTCGAGCGTGAGGGGCTCGAAGTAGAGGCGATCGGAGGTGTCGTAATCGGTCGACACGGTCTCGGGGTTGCAGTTGACCATGATCGCCTCCACGCCAAGGTCCCGGAGCGCGAACGCGGCGTGGACGCAGCAGTAGTCGAACTCGACCCCCTGACCGATGCGGTTCGGCCCCGAGCCCAGGATGACCACCTTCGTGCGCGGCGTTGGCGGCGCCTCGTCCTCCTCCTCGTACGTCGAGTAGAGGTACGGGGTGTAGGCGACGAACTCCGCGGCGCACGTGTCCACCATCTTGAAGGTCGCGGTGACGCCTTGTTGCTTTCGGCACTGGCGAACCTCCGCCTCGGTCGCCCCCGCGAGCTCCGCGATGCGCCGGTCGGCGAAGCCGAGCTGCTTGGCCCGCCGCATGACCTCGGCGTCGGCGAGGGCGGCGCGCGCGATCTCGGGCTCGGAGGCGACGATCTCGCGGATCCCCTCGAGGAACCACCGGTCGATCTGCGTGAGCGCGTGGATCTCCTGAGTCGAGAGGCCCGCGCGGTAGGCGTCACCGATCGCGAAGATGCGGTCGGGCGTCGGCACGCGCAGGAGATGGCGCAGCTCCTCGGCGACGACGGGCCGGCCGAGGGTGAGTCCCCAGCGGTCCTGCTCGAGGGAGCGAACCGCTTTCTGAAGGGCTTCTTTGAACGTGCGCCCGATGGCCATGACCTCGCCGACCGACTTCATTTGCGTGGTCAGCGTCCGGTCGGCCTCGGGGAATTTTTCGAAGGCCCACCGGGGGAACTTCACCACGCAGTAGTCGATCGCCGGCTCGAAGGACGCGGGCGTCTCGCGCGTGATGTCGTTCCTGATCTCGTCGAGCGTGTAGCCGACGGCGAGCTTCGCCGCGATCTTGGCGATGGGGAAGCCGGTCGCCTTCGAAGCGAGGGCCGAGGAGCGCGACACGCGCGGGTTCATCTCGATCACGACGAGTCGCCCGTCGTCGGGGTTGACCGCGAACTGGATGTTCGAGCCGCCCGTCTCGACGCCGATCTCCCGCATGATCGCGATCGCGGCGTCGCGCATGAGCTGGTATTCCTTGTCCGTGAGGGTCTGCGCGGGAGCGACGGTCAGCGAATCTCCGGTGTGGACACCCATCGGATCGACATTTTCGATCGAGCAGATGATGACCACGTTGTCGGCGAGGTCCCGCATCACCTCGAGCTCGAACTCCTTCCAGCCGATCACCGACTCCTCGACGAGCACCGTCGAGACGGGTGACGTCTGCAGCCCCCAGCGGACGGCCTCCTCGAGCTCGTCTGGGTTGTAGGCGATCGAGCCACCCGTGCCACCCAGCGTGAACGACGGCCGGATGATCGCCGGGTAGCCGATCTGACGGACGATCGTGCGCGCCTCGTCGAGGCTCCGCGCGTAGCCCGAGCGCGGCAGCGCGAGGCCGATGCGCTCCATCGCCTCCTTGAAGAGCTGGCGGTCCTCGGCCTTCCGGATCGCGGGGAGCTTGGCGCCGATCAGCTCGACGCCGAAGCGCTCGAGCGTGCCGTCCTCGGCGAGCGCGACCGCGAGGTTCAGGCCCGTCTGGCCGCCGAGCGTCGGGAGCAGCGCCTGGGGCCGCTCGCGCTCGATGATCTTGGCGACGAACTCGGGCGTGAGCGGCTCCACGTAGGTCCGCTGGGCGAGCTCCGGGTCGGTCATGATCGTCGCGGGGTTCGAGTTCACGAGGACGACCTCGAACCCCTCCTCGCGAAGCGCCTTCACCGCCTGGGTGCCCGAGTAGTCGAACTCGCACGCCTGGCCGATGACGATCGGCCCCGAGCCGATGATCAGGATTTTCCTGAGGTCCGTGCGCTTGGGCACTCAGGCCCCCCGGCCGCGCCGGCTATTCTTCGACCAGCCCATAGACGATCGACGTCTCCGGCACGGCCTCTTCACGGCGATAGAGGACATCGTCCAGACGCCCCTGGCCGATCCAGACGACCTCGCCGTTCCCCCAGAGCTTCTCGCCCAGGACGCTCATGCGCCGCTCGACGCGCTCGCGGATCGCGTGGGCTTCCAGGGACGTGTCGCTCGTCGTCGTGAACGACGTCCACTCGGGCTTCTGGCCGGTCCCTTCGGTCTTCCGATACGAGATCAGGTACTTGGGCATGACGACGCTCAGCCTCCCTTCCGTGTCATAAGGTCGGTGAACCGGTGGAACAGGTACTTGGCGTCGTGCGGGCCCGGCGACGCCTCCGGATGATACTGCACCGAGAACGCCGGCCACTCGCGGTGGGCGAGCCCCTCGCACGTGCCGTCGTTGAGGTTCACGTGCGTCGGCTCCCACCCGTGGCGGGCGACCGACGCGGGCTCGACCGCGAACCCGTGATTCTGCGCGGTGATCTCGATCTTGCCCGTCGCGAGGTCCTTCACAGGATGGTTCGCGCCGTGGTGGCCGAACTTGAGCTTGTAGGTGCTGCCGCCGCTGGCGAGCCCCATGATCTGGTGGCCCAGACAGATCCCGAAGACCGGCAGGCGGCCGAGGAGCCCGCGGACCGACTCGATCAGGTAGGGCACGGCCTCCGGGTCGCCCGGCCCGTTCGAGAGGAAGACGCCGTCGGGCTTCGTCTCGAGCACCGCCTCCGCGGGCGTCGCCGCGGGCACGACCGTGACGTGAGCGCCCGCCATCCGGAGCTGGCGCAGGATGTTGTGCTTGATTCCACAATCGTAGGCGACGACCCTGAAGCGCGGCGGCGGCGGTGCCACGTAGCCGTGCCCAAGCTTGAAGCCGCCCTCGCTCCAGCCGTAGGGCTCGGCGACGGTGACCTCGGCGACGAGGTCGCGTCCGACGAGGCCCGGCAGCGCGCGGGCACGCGCGAGCAGCTGCGCCGGATCGCGCGCGACCGACGAGATGATCCCGTCCTGGGCGCCGTGGTCGCGGAGGTGGCGCGTGAGGGCGCGGGTGTCGATGCCCTGGAGACCGACGATGCCGTGCCGCTCGAGGTACTCGTCGAGACTCAGCGCCGAGCGGAAGTTCGAGGCGATCGGTGAGCACTCACGGACGATGAACCCGTTCGCCCACGGCCGCCGCGACTCGACGTCCTCCTCGTTGATCCCGTAGTTGCCGATCAGCGGGTACGTCATCGCCACGATCTGCCCTCGATACGACGGGTCGGTCAGAATCTCTTGATACCCCTGCATCGCCGTATTGAAGATCACCTCTCCCCAGGTTTCCCCCAGCGCGCCGAGGGGTTGCCCGCGGAAGACGCGGCCGTCGCGGAGCACGAGCCAGGCCGGATTCACGGGCGCACGATCTGATTCATAGGCTCGCCTCGGACGGCGGGAGCTCGCTCACAGACTCGCCTCGCCTTCGGCTGCGGCTCGCACCGCGGCCCCGCGCTGTCCAAAGGCTTGCACGACGTTATTCATAGGCTCGCCTCGGACGGCGGGGCCCCAGCCCCGCGACGTCCTGCGGCTTGCACGACGTTCCCGCCGACGATCGTCATCCACGGCCCGCCGGTGAGTGTGAAGCCGCCGAACGGAGTGTTCCGGCTCTTCGAGCGGAACCGCGCGGGGTCGACGGTCCACTCGGTGTCGGGGTCGAGGATCGTCACGTCCGCCGGGGCGCCGGGCGCGAGGCTCCCGCCCCGCAGGCCGAGGAGCCGTGCCGGATCGCGCGAAAGCCGGGAGACGAGCGTCGCGAGCGGCAGGAGGCCGGGACGCACGAGCCGGTCCAGCAGCAGGGCCACGGCGGTCTCGAGCCCGACGATGCCGAAGGCGGCCGCATCGAACTCGCCCTCCTTCTCCGCGAGCGCGTGCGGCGCGTGATCGGTCGCGATGCAGTCGATCGTGCCGTCGACGAGCGCCTCGAGGAGCGCCTCGGTGTCGCGCTTGGTCCGGAGCGGCGGCGCCATCTTCGTGTTGGGGTCGAACGTTCGCACGGCGTCCTCGGTGAGGAGGAGATGATGGGGCGTGACTTCCGCCGTCACGCGCACGCCGCGCGATTTTCCCTCGCGGACGAGGCGGACGGCCCCCGCCGTCGAGAGGTGGGCGATGTGGACGTGGGCGCCCGTCAGCTCGGCGAGGAGGATGTCGCGCGCGACCATCACGTCCTCGGCGGCCGCGGGCGCGCCCGGCAGCCCGAGCTCCGTCGAGACCACGCCCTCGTTCATCGTGAAGCCGCGGGCGAGGGGCGCGTCCTCGGCGTGGCTGATCACGGGGAGGCCGAAGGGGAGGACGTACTCCATCGCGCGCCGGTAGAGGCCGGCGTTCATCACGCACGTGCCGTCGTCCGAGAAGGCGACGCAGCCTGCCTCGGCGAGCTCCGCCAGCTCGGCGAGCTCCTCGCCCCGGAGGCCGCGCGTGACGGCGCCGATCGGATGGACGCGCACCGTGCCGTCCGCCCGCGCCGTGGCGAGGATATAATCGGTGACGGCGCGGTTGTCGTTGACAGGACTCGTGTTCGCCATGCACGCGACCGCGGTGAACCCACCCGCCGCCGCCGCGCGCGTGCCCGTCGCGATGGTCTCCTTGTACTCGTGGCCGGGCTCGCGCAGGTGGACGTGGATGTCGATGAACCCCGGGCAGACGATCTTGCGCGCGGCGTCCACGACCTCCGCTCCCGCGGGCGCCTCGAGGCGCTTTCCGACGCGCTCGATCTTGCCGTGGGCGATCAGCACATCCTGCACGCCGTCCGTGGTGTTTGCCGGGTCGATGACGCGGCCGTTCTTGACGAGCAGACTCACGGCGCCTCTCCCTTGCTGCCTGCGAGCAGGAGCAACACTCCCATCCGCACGGCGACGCCCTTCGTCACCTGGTCCAGGATCACCGAGTACGGGCCGTCGGCGACCTCGGGCGAGAGCTCGATGCCGCGGTTGACCGGCCCCGGGTGCATGATCAACACGTCCGGGCGCGCGTGGCTCGCGAGCTTCTCGAGCGTGAGCCCCCAGTAGCGCGAGTACTCGCGGAGGGATGGGATGAGGCCGTTCGTCATGCGCTCGTGCTGGAGCCGCAGCATCATGATCACATCCACGTCCCGGATCGCGTCCTCGAGGCGGTAGCTCACCTTCACGCCGAGCTCCTGCACGAAGGGCGGGATCAGCGTCGGGGGCCCCGCGACCGTCACCGTCATGCCGAGCTTGCGCATCCCGTGGATGTCGGACCGCGCCACGCGGCTGTGGGCGACGTCGCCGACGATCGCGACGTGGAGCCCGTCGAAGTGCGCCTTCTTCTCGCGGATCGTCAGGAGGTCGAGGAGCGCCTGGGTCGGGTGCTCGTGCGCCCCGTCACCCGCGTTCACGATCGAGCACGGGAGCGTGCGCGCGAGCAGCTCGGCGGCGCCGGCCGAGGAGTGCCGGACGATGACGACGTCCGGGCTCATCGCGGCGATCGTCTTCGCCGTATCGATGAAGCTCTCGCCTTTCGTGGTGCTCGAGCCGCCGGCCGAGAAATTGATGACGTCAGCCGAGAGCCACTTGCCGGCGATTTCGAACGAAGTGCGCGTGCGGGTGGACGGCTCGTAGAAGAGGTTGACGATGGTCTTGCCCCGGAGGGCCGGCACCTTCTTGATCTCCCGCGTCGCGATCTCCTGAAGGGACGCCGCGGTGTCGATCAGCAGGACGATCTCGCTCGCGTCGAGCTCCCGCATCGTGAGCAGATGCTTCCGCGTCCAGCCCATGCTCAGGCCTCCTCGGGTTCTTCGATCACCACGCGGTCTTCGCCGTCGTGCTCGCGGAGCCGGACGGCCACGCTCTCGCGCCTGGAGGTCGGGAGGTTCTTGCCGACGTAGTCGGGGCGGATCGGCAGCTCGCGGTGGCCGCGGTCGATCAGGATCGCGAGCTGGATCGCCTTCGGCCGCCCGAGGTCGATGATGGCGTCGAGGGCGGCGCGGACGGTGCGACCCGTGAAGAGCACGTCGTCCACGAGGATCACGGTCTTGTTCTTGATCGAGAAGGGGATGTCGGTCCCGCGGATGAGCGGCGCGCCGCGCAGGCCGAGGTCGTCGCGGTAGAGCGTGATGTCGAGCGTTCCCACGGGCAGCGCCGCGCCGTCGATCTGGGCGATCTTGGCGGCGAGCCGGTGCGCCAGCGTGACGCCTCGGGTGCGCAGGCCGACGAAGGCGACCTCCGAGGCCCCGCCATTCTTCTCGAGGATCTCGTGGGCGATGCGGGTGAGGGCCCGGTCGAGCGCCGCGTCGTCGAGAACCTGGGCCTTCTCTCGGAAGCGCGGTACGGGGGAAGCCATCTTCTCTCCTTACGGGCCTCTCGGGGCCCGCTTAAAGGAAAGGCGCGAACGACTACCGTCACTCTACACGCGGGGGTCCGTCGCTGTCAACCGCCTCGCCCCACGCGCGGAGGAGATCGAGCGCCAGGAATGCGAGGGCGCCCAGCATCAGGAGCGCGCCGGCGCCGAACATGAGGCGACCGAGGGTCTCGGCCCGGTGGAGCAGACTCGTCACCCCGAGGAGGTAGTTCCAGTCGTGGATGAGCCCGTCGGCGAGCAGCGGCAGCGCCATCGCGCGGCCGTCGGCCGCGTAGACCGCGACGTCGGTGAGCGACTGCCCCGTCCAGAAGAGTGCGACCGCGGCGGAGGCGCGCTGCCGCGTGCGCAGGAAGGCCACGACGCAGACCGCGGGGATCAGGACCTGGTTCAGCGAGCCGCCGAGCACCGCGACGAAGCGCCCGAAGAAGCCGAAGATCAGGTGGCCCGCCTCGTGGAAGACGAGGTTCACACCGTGGAGGAACGCGCCGGGCCCGCCCGTGGCGAGCGTCAGGCCCTGGCCGAGAACTCTGAATGCGACCCAGAGGAGGAGCAGGAGGCCGACGGCGCGGCCGGCGACCGCGGGCATCAATCCGCCAGCGTCGCGACGACCGGCGCGTGGTCGGAGGGCTTCGTCCCCTTGCGCTCGTCGCGGTCGATCTCGACGGCGTGGCAGCGCGCGGCGAGCGCGGGCGTCAGCAGGATGTGGTCGATTCGGAGCCCCCAGCCGCGGTGGAAGGCGCCGGCGCGGTAGTCCCACCAGGTGAAGAGACCGCCCTCCTGACGGTGAAGCCTGAGCGAGTCACGGAGCCCCCATGCGATGAGCTCACGAAACGCCGCACGCTCGGGGTCGCTGAACATGATCTGGCCGCGCCACTTCTCCGGGTCCCAGACGTCGCGATCTTCCGGGGCGATGTTGAGGTCGCCGCAGAGCACCACCGCCTCGTCGGGCTTGGCGGAAGCCTCGAGGAAGGCGCGGAAGCGGCGATACCAGTCGAGCTTGTACGCGTACTTGTCCGAGCCGACCTCCTGGCCGTTCGGCCCGTAAACGCTCATGACCGTGAGGCCGGCGACACGCGCCACCAGGAGGCGCCGCTGGGCGTCCTCGCCCTCGTCTGGGAGCCGTCGCGCGATCGCCTCGGCGCCGGCGCGCGCGAGGACCGCCACGCCGTTGTAGGTCTGCTGACCGGCGGCCAGGGCCGTGTAGCCGAGCCCCGCGAGCTCGGCGAACGGGAACTGGTCGTCGGCGACCTTCGTCTCCTGGAGGCACACGACGTCGGGCCGCCGCCGCTCGAGCCACGCGAGGAGGCGCGGCAGCCGAGTCCGGATCGAGTTCACGTTCCACGTCGCGATCTTCACGGCGACGATCGTAGCGCTGGCGACAGGAGGTCGTCCAGGACCGCCGGCCGCCCGCACGCCCGGCGGCGCGCGCCGCGCTCAGGAATCCCGGCTGGGCGGGACGAGGTTGTAGGCCTTGAGCTTTCGGTAGAGGTGGCTCCGCTCGATGCCGAGCCGCTCCGCCGTGCGCGTCACGTTCCAGTCGTTGGCCCGGAGCTCCGCGAGGATATACGCACGCTCGAAGTTCTCTCGCGCGTCCCTGAGCGACCGTTCGCCCGCCTCGCCCGCGGGTGTGGCGGCTTTCGGGCGAAGCGGCGCCGGCAGGTGGTCAGCCCCGATCACGTCGCCGGGGGTCATGATCACGAGGCGTTCCACCATGTTGCGGAGCTCGCGCACGTTCCCGGGCCAGTCGTAGGCGACGAAGTAGCCGAGCGCCTCGCCCGAGACGGTCTTGAGCCGCTTGCCGTTCTCCCCGCAGAAGAGCGCGATGAAGTGGTCCACGAGCAACGGGATGTCGTCCTTGCGCTCGCGCAGGGCGGGCACCTCGATCGGGATGACATTGAGACGGTAGTAGAGGTCCTCCCGGAAGCGCCCGTCGCGGATCAGCGTCTCGAGATCGCGGTTGGACGCCGCGATCACGCGCACGTCGATCCGCACCGTGTCCTTGCCTCCGACGCGCTCGAATGCCTGCTCCTCGAGCGCCCGGAGCACCTTCGCCTGCGTCTTCAGGCTCATGTCGCCGATTTCGTCCAGGAAGAGCGTGCCGCCGTCGGCGAGCTCGAACTTCCCGCGGCGGCGCGCGAGCGCGCCCGTGAAGGCGCCCTTCTCGTGGCCGAACAGCTCGGACTCGATCAGCTCGTCCGGGATCGCGGCGCAGTTGACCTCGACGAACGGCTGCTCGCGCCGCGCCGACCGGGCGTGGACGGCGCGGGCCACCAGCTCCTTGCCGCTGCCGTTCTCGCCCCGGATCAGCACGCGGCCGGTCGTCGGGGCGGCGGTGACGATCTGCTCGCGGAGCCGGCGGACCGGCTCGCTCTCGCCGATGATCTCGGCGCGCCCGGCGAGGCTCTCGCGGAGCGCGGCGTTCTCGCGGGCCAGCCGCGCGTGCTCGAGCGCCCGGGTGACGATGAGCAGCGTCTTCTCGAGGGAGAGCGGCTTCTCGATGAAGTCGTACGCGCCGAGCTTGGTGGCCTTCACCGCGGTCTCGATCGTGCCGTGCCCGGAGATCATCACGACGATCGCGTCGGGACGGGTGCGCTTGATCTCGGCGAGCGTCTCGAGGCCGTCCATGCGCTCCATCCAGATGTCGAGAAAGGTGAGGTCGGGTGACTCGTCGGCGACGACCCGGAGCGCGTCGGCGCCGCTGCCGACGGCGGTCACGCGGTAGCCCTCGTCCTCCAACACGCCGCGCAGCGTCGCCTGGATCCCGGGCTCGTCGTCGACGATTAAGATGTGCTCGCCGGCCATGTCAGTTGACTGCCGGCTTCGCCGGCGCAACCGATCCTGGGGGGAGGCATCGGAAGAGGGGCGAAGCCCCCCGCCGAGTCAAACCGCGGTGAGTTCGACGCGCCCCTGGGCACATGCGCTAGGCCTCGACCGGCGTGGGGGTACGCGACACGGGCACCTCGATGATGAACCGGCTGCCGCGCGGCTCGTTGTCCTCGACGTGGATCGTGCCGCCGTGCTCGGCCACGATCTCCCAGACGATCGGCAGCCCGAGCCCCATGCCCGCGGCCTTGGTCGAGAAGTAGGGCAAAAAGAGCTTCTCCTTGTCCTCGGGACTGATGCCGGGCCCGGTGTCGGTCACGATGATCCGGGCGTGGCCGTTATCGGCGACCAGGGCCGTCTCCACGACGACCTCGCCCACGCTGCCCACCGCCTCGACGGCGTTGTCGACCAGGTTCAGCACCGCGCGCTTGATGTGGTCGGGATCCACCTCGACGGGCGGCAGGTTCTCGGCGTGCCGCGCGGCCAGCGTGAGCGCCGGGTGCGCCTCGCGGTAGAGCGCCACCACAGACTCGACGAGCGGTCGGAGGTCGGTGGGCCGGGGGACCAGGGCGGGCATGCGGGCGAAGCGCGAGAACTCGTCGACGAGGCGCCGCAGGCCGTCGACCTCCTGGATGATCGTCCCGGTGCACTCCGCCACGAGCTCCGCGTCGTCGCCCGCGGTCCGCCCGAGCCGCCGCCGCAGTCGCTGGGCGGAGAGCTGGATCGGCGTGAGCGGGTTTTTGATCTCGTGCGCGATCCGCTGCGCCACCTCCCGCCACGCCGCTACGCGCTGCGCCTTGAGCAGCTCGGTGAGGTCTTCGAAGACGAGGACCGCGCCCGCGTACTCGCCCTCCGGCCCGCGCAGCGCGGTCGCCGCGGCGAGCAGCGAGAGCGACGTGCCGCCACGCCGCAGGTGGAGCTCCTGCTCGACGGCGCCGGGCTTCGGCCGCCGCGTCCGATGGACGAGCGCCACCACGTCCCTGACCTCGGCGCCGGCAAAGACCTCCTCGAGGAGCTGGCCGACGGCCGTCTCGCTCACACCGAACATGCGCGCCGCGGCCCGGTTGATGGTCGTGAGCCGCCCGAGCGGGTCGAACGAGACGACGCCGCTCGAGAGCGTCTCGAGCACGGTCTCGATGTAGCGGCGACGGTCCTCGAGCTCCGTGTGCTTGTCGGAGAGGTCGAGGTACGCCTCCTCCAGCCGCCGATTGGATTCGCCGAGGTCGTCGGTCATCCGGTTGAACGACGCCACGAGGGCGCCCAGCTCGTCGTCGGCGCGCGCCTGGACCTTGTAGCTCAAGTTGCCGGCCGCGACCTCGCGCGTGCCCTCGGCGAGCTCGGCGATGGGGCCCGTGATGCCGCGCGCCAGGTAGAGCCCGAACCAAGCGAACGAGAAGACCACGATCAGCGTCATCAGGAGGAACAGGAGGATGTAGATGCCCTTGATCGGCGTCTTCAGGAGCTTGAGCTGCTTGTACTCCTGGAACGCCTGCGAGATCCCACGCACCCGCGCCTCGAGGCGCTCGGCGACGTGCGTGGCGACCACGACGACGCCGACGACGCGGGGCGGGGCGTCGCCCTGCGGCGACCAGATCGGCATGAAGGCCTCGATGAGGTCCCCGGACTGAAGCTCGCGGACCGTCGTCACCTCCTGGCCGGCGAGTCCGTGCTTGAGCTGGCTCTCGTTCACGTCGCGGGTCGGAACGTCGCCGAGCACCGGATCCTTCACGTGCACGAACTCCTGACCCCGCGCGTTGAAGACCGTGATCGCGCTGATCCCGAGCTGCTCCTGTTGCTCGACCAGGTACGTCGCGAGGGCCTTGCGCCGGCCCTCGCCGAGGAGGCCCTCGCGGTCGATCACGCGGCCGATGCGCTGCGCGTGCCGGAGCGCGGTCCGCTCGAGGTTGTTGTAGTACGTCTGCGCCACTCCCAGCGCCTGGTCGAGCGGTCGCTCGACCTGCGGCTTGAACCACCCCTCGATCGACTTGTTGATGAAGTTGGACGCGATGAGGAAGATCAGGATCGCCGGCGCGAGCGAGAGCGACAGAAAGGCGAGCACGAGCTTGGTCTTGAACTTCGCGCCGATGACGTTCTGGCGCCGCTCGAACCAGAGCTTGACGAGGTTGCGGAACAGCAGCACGACCAGCAGCAGCAGGACGATCAGGTTGAGGTTGAGGAGGGCGAAGATCGTGATGTTCGAGGCGATCGGCAGATCGGGCGCGTAGACGTCGGTGTCCACGAGGTTCGCCACGCCGATGAGGAACAGGAACCCCGCGATGATCAGGAGGTTGCGCTTGCGCCGGTTCGCGTCGCTGAGCAGCGGCACTACTGCACCCGCTGGATCGTGCGGTAGGCGGACTGACGAAAGGTCTGCTCCGCCGTGCCGGCCAGCCGCGCGAGGAAGGTGTTCTCGCCGTTGAGCGCCGCCTCGGCGTTGACCCGGATGTAGATCACCGCGCTGGGGTCGAGCGCGCTGGCCGGCGTCATTTTGAGGCCGCGCAGCTCGGAGAGGACGCGTTGGGCATCGCGGACGTCACGCGTGATGTGGACGGGCCGCGTCTCGCCGCTGAGGGACGCGACCTTGAACTCCTTGGTCACGACGTTGTAGACGAGGGAGCGCTCGACCACCTTCCTTGTCAGCCGCTGGTCGGGCCAGTAGCGTTTGTAGTGCCAGAGCTCGACGGTGAACCGCACGTGCGTCGGAATGCCGCCCTGGATCCCCTCCTGGAACGCGTCGGGGACGGCGCCGAGCAACACGACGTGCACCGTCACCTCCTGGTCGTTGAGGAAGACGTCGAGGTCGCTGATGCGTAGCTCGGCGCGCGCGGGCGCCGTGACCCCCAGCGCCAACGCCGCCGCGAGGAGCGAGCGCGTCAGACAGGCAGCACGCATACGGCGGACAGAGCATTATAGCGTGGGAGGTCGGGGGGGCCCGCCGCTCAGATGGCGGCGAGGCCGGGGGCGGGTACCCGCGGCAGGACGCTGAGGGCGGCACCCACGGGCCGCCGCGCGAGGCCGAGGGCGTGCTGGATCGCACGCACGAGCTCGACGTTGAGGGTGTGGCCCCCGTTGCGCGCGACGACGTGCGCGAGGATCGGGCGGCCGAGGAGCGCGAGATCGCCGATGAGATCGAGGATCTTGTGCCGGACGAACTCGTCGCGGTAGCGCAGGCCGTTGAGCGGCCCGCCCTTCGCGAGCACGACCGCGTTGTCGAGCGAGCCGCCGCGCGCGAGCCCGTTCTTCCGCATGATTCCCAGGTCCTTGAGAAACCCGTAGGTGCGCGCCGGGGCGACGTCCTCGACGAAGGAGCGCTCCGTGGCGGGCGCCCAGGACAGGACCTGCGTGCCGATGGCCGGGTGATCCACATCGAGCGTGTAGCTGATGCGGAACGCTGGCGCGGGGAAGATGTGGATCCAGCGCCCGTCGCTCCCGACGCGGATCGCGTTGGGCAGCGTGAGCGACCGTCGGCGCGCCGACTGCTGATTCCGTCCGGCGGCGGCGAGCAGCGCGACGAAGGGCTTCGCGCTGCCATCCATCGCGGGGATCTCAGGCCCCTCCACCCCGACCTCGAGGTTGTCGATGCCGAGCCCGGCCGCGGCTGCCAACAGGTGCTCGACGGTCGCGACCCGCGTGCCGTTCTTCCCGATCGTGGTGGCGTAGTGGGAGTTGACGACGCTTTCGGGAGCGGCGGTGATCCGGTCGTCGCCGGCCCGGAACACGATGCCGGTGTCCTCGGGCGCCGGGGACAGCGTCACCTTCGTCTGCTTGCCTGAGTGAAGACCCACTCCCTCCAGCGTGACCCGCTTTTTGATCGTGTATTGGCGCATGGGTCCAGCGGACGAGCAGCAACGTCGATGCCACGCGTCACAAAGGTCAGCAAGTAGCTGACGCATAAGGTTTTCTCTGTCGGACCGGGATGACTGCCGTGCCTCTGGGGTGGCATCGATGACACGCTGGTACCGGACGGGTGTCTCGCATGGGAGACACCAGAGAGAATGTTCAGACGTCCACGATCACGCTGACCTGGTGGCGCCCATCGCGCTCTATGACGCTCGCCTGGTGAAGAGTCGCGGCCTTCACGACGGTTCCCGCCCGGTGGCGACGCGTATCGAACTCCTCACCGTGGACCACGCCGTGGGCGACCGTGTCGCTCACCCGGAGGACCGTGATGCGGTGGGCGACGAAGCCCTCGATCTCGTGCACGTAGAGACACTCGTTGATCCAGTTGACGAGCAGGGTCTCGGGCGAGTCGGCCTGCGCGCGGACCTCGCGGTGCTCGCGCTCGTCGACCTCGTCGGGCGAGACGATCAGCGCGAAGACGCCGAGCGCCGCCTGGGCGAACGCCTCCGCCCGAGTCGGACCCCACGCGCGCACGCCCACGTCGGCGTCCACGTCGAACTGCTCCCATCCCGCGACGGTCATGATAACGGGGGCCGCGAGGCCGGTGCGGTCGGTGGGTGGCCCGAGACAAGGCGCGACCCGGCTGCGTTCCGCTTGTCGCTATTCATTCCATCGGGGGCCGCGAGCCCGGCGCGTTCGGTGGCTGGCCTGAGACAAGGCACGCCCCGGCTCCGTTCGGCCAGTCGCCATTCACTGCAGGTCGCCGAATCGGCTCTGGAGGATAGCGAGCATCGCGGCGCCCGCGGTCTCGGTCCTTAATATTCGCGCCCCGACGCCGACGACCCTGAAGCCGTGGGCCTCCGCGGTCTCGACCTCCCGGCGAGACAATCCCCCTTCGGGCCCGACGAGAAGATGCACGCGCGCGCCCACGGGCAGGGTGGGGGGCAGGCTCTGAGTGAGTGTTGTTCCGAACGGAAGAGCCTGCCCCCCACCCTGCCCCTGCGCCGCTGCGGCTTCCCCCCCGCCCTCCCCGTGGGCGGCCGCGCCTTCCCACAGGCAGAGCCGAAGCTCGGCCGGCTCGTCGAGCGCCAGAAACTCGCGGAGCGGCCGCGGGACCTCGACGGCTGGGATGACGGCGCGGCCGCACTGCTTCGCCGCTTCCTTGGCCACGCGCTGCCAGCGCCGCGCGCGCTCACGCCAGCGGCTTGGCTCGAGGGTGACGATCGTCCGCTCCGTGGTCACCGGCACGACACGCGCCACGCCGAGTTCGGTGGCCGCGCGCACGATCGCCGCCAACTTGTCGCCCTTCGGGACCGACTGGACGAGTGTGATCCGGAGCGGCGATTCGGCGTCGGTCCGCGCGACGCCGAGGACGGTGCCCGTGACGGTTTCGCCCACGTCTTCGAGGCGGACCGTGACATCGTGGCCAGCGCCGTCGGCGGCGATCACCGTGTCGCCCGCCTTGAGACGCAGCACGCGCGCGAGGTGACGTGATTCGTCTCGGTCGAACGCGACGCGGCCGTCGTGGATCCGGTCAGGCGCGATCGTGAAGCGGCGCACGGACGAGCTCGAGGGTGGTCCAGCCCTCCACCGAGATCGAGGCGCGCGGAGCGAAGCCGTGGCCGCCGACCGCGACCTCGACGCCGGCCGCCTCCGCGTCCAGGACGCCGCCGAGCACGAGCGCGCCTCCGGGAGCGACGTAGCGGGCGTAGCGCGGCGCCAGCCTGAGGTGCGCCGTGGTCCGGAGGTTGGCCACGACGAGCGGCGCCGCCGAGTCCGCGAGGGCGCCTGCGTCACCGAGGACGCAGCGCACGCGATCGCAGACCCGGTTGCGGGCCGCGTTAGCCATGGCGGAGGCGACGGCGTCGGGATCGTCGTCGACGGCGAGAACCTGACCGACGCCGAGCCGCGCCGCGGCGATCGCGAGCACGCCCGAGCCCGTCCCGAGGTCGATCAGCCGGCGCGGAGCCGTCCGGGCGATCAGCGACTCGAGCCGCTCGAGGCACCCGAGCGTGCTCGGATGCTGGCCCGTGCCGAAGGCGCGGCCGGGCTCGATCGCGATCACCACACGCCCGTTCGCGGGCGGCCGGTCCCAGGGCGGGGCGATCAGCAGGCGCTTGCCGACCGGCAGCGGGCGGAAGTGCGCGCGCCAGGCCTCCGCCCAGTCCTCGTTCGCGAGCGCGACGACGCTCGGCTCGCCGGCGCCGGGAAAGCCGAGCTCGCGCAGTCCGACGAGGTACTCGCGGACACTCTCCTCGAGGGCGCGGGCGAAGGTGGTCTTCGGGAAGAAGGCGCGAAGCCTCGGGGGGCGGCCGGGCGCCTCCTCCTCGACGACGCCGAGCGCGCCCAGCTCCCACACGAGGTTCGTCACGCCCTCGGACGCCTCCTCGGGGACCTCGACGGTGAGCTCCCAGTAGCGGGAGGACGACATCGGCTCAGCCGAGCAGCTTCTTCATGCGCTCGAGGAACGCTTGTGCCAGCGGTCCGCGCTCGCCCTTCGACGCGGCCTCGAAGGCGAGCAGCGCCTCCCGCTGCTTGGCGTTGAGCCTCTGCGGCACCTCGAGGATGAGCCGGTAGCAGAGGTCGCCGTGGCCGCGCTGGCGGAGGTGGGGCATACCCTTGCCCTTCTGCTTGAGGATCTGGTGGGGCTGGCTCCCGGGCGGGATCCGGAGCTCCGCGGTGCCGTTGAGCACCGGCACCTGGACCTCGGCGCCGAGCGCCAGCTGCGCGAAGCTCACGGGCAGGTCGCAGTAGAGGTCGGCGCCCTCGCGCACGAAGACCTCGTGCTCGCGGATCCGCACGAGGACGTAGAGGTCGCCCGGCGGCCCGCCGTTGGCGCCGCCCGAGCCCTCGCCGCTCAGCCGGAGCTGCATCCCGTCCTCGATGCCCGCCGGGATCTTCACGGACAGGAGGCGCTCGGCGCGCTGGCGCCCCTCGCCCCGGCACCGCGTGCAGGGGTGCCGGTTCAGCTGGCCCGCGCCCTGACACTTGGGGCAGGGCTGCGCGACCGTGAGGAAGCCGTGCGTGCGCCGGACCTCGCCGCGGCCGTGGCAGAGGTCGCACGTCTCGAGCCGGCTCCCCGCCTCGACACCGGTCCCGCGGCAGGCGTCACACGGCTCGAGCCGCGGGATCTGAATCTTCGTTTCGACGCCGGCCGCCGCCTCCTCGAGCGTGATCTTGAGCTCGTACTGGAGGTCTTCGCCGCGGGCGGCGCGGGAGCGGCGGCTCGAGCGCGCGCCGCCGGAGAAGAAGTTCTCGAAGATATCCTCGAACAGCGTGCCGAAGCCCGTGTCCGTGAAGCCCCCGCCCGCGGCCGGACCGGCCGTCCCGAACCGGTCGAAGTGCGCGCGCTTGTCGGCGTCGGAGAGGACGGCATACGCCTCGTTGGCTTCCTTGAAGCGCTCCTCGGCGTGCTTGTCCCCCGGGTTGCGGTCGGGGTGGTATTGCATCGCGAGCTGCCGGTACGCCTTCTTCAGATCCGCGTCGGTCGCGCTGCGTGGGACTCCGAGGACCTCGTAGTAGTCGCGCGGCACGGGCTCAGGCGTCCGCGTCGGGCGCGGCGGCGACCACGACGAGCGCGGGGCGGAGGACGCGGTCGTGCAGCAGGTACCCCGGCAGCTGCTCGCTCACGACGGTGTTGGGCGCGGCCTGTCCGCTCACCACACGCGCGATCGCTTCGTGCCGGGTCGGGTCGAAGGTCTGGCCGATCGCGGAGTAGCGCGTGACACCCGCGCGCTCGAGCACCTTCAGCAGCTCGCGCTGGATGAGCTCGACGCCCTCCACGAGGTTCGCCGCGGTGCCCGCGGCCCGCGCGGCGTCGAGGGCCCGGTCGAGGTTGTCGAGCACCGGGATCAGGTCACGGAGCAGCGACTCGGTCGCGTACTTGGCGAACTCGTCGCGCTCGCGCTGGGCGCGCCGCCGCGTGTTCTCGGCGTCCGCGAGCGCACGGAGCAGGCGGTCGTGCTTCTCGTCGAGCTGGCGTCGGAGCTCCGCGACCTCAGACCTGGGAGCCTGCGCCGCCTCGGCCGACGGCGCCCCCTCGAGAGACATGGCGTCCTCCATCGGAGAATCGTCCACCATGATTGAATTATAGCAGCCGCGGAGCGCCGACCCCGGCTACGAGGGCAGATACAAGTCTTGGCGGACGCGCGAGAGCGCTTCGGTCACGTGGCGCGCGGTCTCGTTGACGACGGAGATGACGTCGGGGTAGGGGAGGCGCCGCGGGCCGACCACCCCGAGGATGCCGACCACCCGGTCGTGGTAGAGGTACGTCGAGGTGATCAGCGTGCACTCGCGCATCTCTGAGTACGGGTTCTCCTCCCCGATCGTGACGCGCAGCCCCTCGCCCTCGGCGAGCACGGTCATGAGGTCGGCGAGGCGCTCCTTCTGCTCGAACGTTCGCAAGAGGTCGCGCGTCGTCTCGATGTCCCAGAACTCGGGGTGGTCGAGCATGTTGATGGCGCCGCTGACGTACAGCGTGCGTCCCTTCAGCAGCGCGACGATCTGCTCGGTGACGGCGCGCGCCCGGGTGTGCAGGGTGTCGAGCGGGTCGCTCGGCGCCGACTCCATGTCGACGATCTGCTCGACGGTCCGCCCGCCGAACCGCCGCGAGAGCTCGCGCCCGATCGAGCGCACCTCGTCGGCGGAGCGGGGCGGCTCGAGCGTGACAGCGCGGGCCGTGACCCAGCCGGCGTCGGTCACGAGGACGGCGAGCGCGCGGTCCCCCTCCTCGAGGGGGATCAGCTCCACGCGGGCAAGGGTCGTGTTCTGCAGCGGCGGCGCCAGCAGGAGCCCCGTCAGCTTCGTCGCGACCGACAGGTGCGCCGACGTGCGCTCCATGAAGCCGTCGATGCCCGAGCGCCGCGTGGGCAGCGTCCCGGGCGCTGGGGGCGCCTCGGCCGCCTGCGCCGGCGGGAAGGAGTTCACGTAGAACCGGTACGCCTTGTCCGTCGGCACTCGCCCCGCGCTCGTGTGCGGCTGGGCGAGGTAGCCCGTCTCCTCGAGCTCGGCCATCACGTTGCGAATCGTCGCCGGCGAGAGGGTCGGGAAGTGGCGCCGGGTCAGGACGCGCGATCCGACCGGCTCGGCCGAGTCGACGTACTCACGAATGATCGCGATCAGGACGTCGCGATGACGGGCATCCATCGACCTGAATTATAGCAATTCGACGAACAGCGCGTCCGAGAGGAGGAAGCCCGCCTCGGTCAGCCGCACCCGGTCGCCGGCGTCCGTCAGGAGTCGCTCGCCGCGCCACGCGTCGACCGTGCGGCGGAGCGGCGCGGCGTCACGGAGCCGCGCCGCTCCTCGAGCAGGCGACCCACGGTTGGAACCGGGCTCGCGGCCCCCGCTACAGAGAAGCCGTGCGTCGAGCCACGCCGCCGGCACGCCGTCGGCGGTCCGGAGCCCGAGGATGAGGCGCTCGGCGAGGCGCTGGCGCGGCGTGAGCTCCTCGAAGGTGTCGAGCGGCAGCCGACCCTCCTCGAGCGTGTCCGCGTAGCGGGGCGTGGCCCGCACGTTCGCGTAGCGGACGCGACCGACGAAGCCGCACGCGCCCGGCCCGGCGGCGAGGTACTCCGCCGCGCGCCAGTAGATCTGGTTGTGGCGCGAGCGGAAGCCGGGCCGCGCGTAGTTCGAGATCTCGTAGTGCTCGAAGCCGCGCTCCGCCGCGCTCCGCGCGAGGCGCCAGTACTGCGCCACCACCGTCTCTTCGCGTGGCAGACCGGCCACGCCGGCGGCGCCCCAGAGGCTCCCCGCGTCCAGCGTGAGGCCGTAGGCGGAGAGGTGGTCGGGGTGCCAGTCGAGGACCGCGTCGACGGTGTGGCTCCAGCCCTCGAGGTCGAGCGCCGGCAGGCCGTACATCAGATCGACGCTGACGTTGTCGACGCCGGCGTCGCGTGCCGCCTCGAAGGCCCGGCGCGCCCCCCGCCCGTCGTGGAGCCGGCCGAGCCGCCGGAGGATCGCGTCGTCGAGCGACTGGACGCCGAGGCTCAGACGGTTCACCCCGGCCGCGCGGTACGCGTGGAGCTTCTCGCGAGTCACGCTCTCGGGGTTGCTCTCGACGGTGATCTCCGCGCCCGGAGCGACGGGGAAGCGGCGCCGGAGGCGCGCGAGGATCTCCGCCAGCGCCGCGGGGTCGAGGAGCGACGGGGTCCCACCGCCGAAAAAGACGGTCTCGATCCGCACGCGCGGGGCCCACGGGAGCGCGCCGAGCAGCTCGAGCTCGCGCCCGAGGGCGGCGAGGTAGCGTGTCATCGCGCTCGCGTCGAGCGGCGCCGTGTTGAAGCTGCAGTAGTGGCAGCGCTGCGCGCAGAACGGGACGTGGATGTAGAACCCCAGCGTGTCAGCCGCTGGCGGGTTGTCCGCCAGGATTGAACCGAGCGGGGTGTCCGCACGTGCGGAGCCGGGGCGTGCCTGTCTCGGGCCACCCACGGTCGGCGCCGGCCTCTCGGCACCCGTTAAGGGATATAGCGGGCCAGTCGCCACCAGCGGAGCCAGTAATGGTCGCCGTCCCACGACCAGTAGATCAGGAACGCCTTGCCCTTGATCTTGTCGCGCTTGACGAACCCCCAGTAGCGACTGTCCTGAGAGTTGTCGCGGTTGTCCCCCATGACGAAGTAGGAATCGGGCGGCACGAGCGTCGGCTCGCAGCCGTAGGCGTAGCCGCAGTAGGCGTCCTGCGCCGAGCGCCCGCCGTCGGCGAACTTCGTATAGGGCTCGACGAGCGATCTGCCGTTCACGTACACCTGGCGGCCGCGGATCTGGATCCGGTCGCCGGGCGTCCCGATGATTCGCTTGATGAAGTCGCGCCGCTCGTCTTGCGGGTACTTGAACACGATGATGTCGCCCCGGTGTGGGCTGCGGAGGCCCGGCATGTGCCAGGGGGTGAACGGCACCTCCGCGCCGAAGAGGAATTTGTTCACGAGGATGTAGTCGCCGACGAGCAGCGTGTCCATCATCGAGCCGGACGGGATCGTGAAGGCCTGGACCACGAGCGTCCGGATGACGAGGGCGAGGAGGATCGCGATCCCGATCGCCTCCACGTACTCGCGCAGCGCCGACTTCCGCTTGGGCTTCACGGCTTCGGCGACGCGCTCGGGCGCGGCCGGCGCCGGGACGGTCACACCGATCTTCGTGGGCTCGATCTCGATCTTGCGCTCGTCCATGCTCAGCTCTTCAGGACCGAGAGAAATGCCTCTTGCGGAACTTCGACGCGGCCGACCTGTTTCATGCGCCTCTTCCCTTCCTTCTGGCGCTCGAGGAGCTTGCGCTTCCGCGTGATGTCGCCGCCGTAGCACTTGGCGGTCACGTTCTTGCCCATCGCCTTCACGGTCTCGCGCGCGATGACCCGGCTGCCGATCGCGGCCTGGATGGCCACCTCGAAGAGCTGGCGCGGGATGACCGCGCGCAGCTTCTCGACGAGCACCTTGCCCTTCTCGTACGCTTTGTCGCGGTGGACGATGACCGACAGCGCGTCGACGGGCTCGCCGTTGAGCAGGATGTCGAGCTTGACGAGATCCGAGGCGCGGAAGTCCGCGAACTCGTAGTCGAACGACGCGTACCCCTTCGAGATCGACTTCAGCTTGTCGTAAAAGTCCACGACGATCTCGGCCAGGGGGAAGTCGAACCGGATGTGCACGCGCGTGCCGTGGTACTCGAGCGCCTTGTGCTCGCCGCGCTTGTCCTGGGCGAGCTTGTAGATCGCCGTCATGAACTCCGTCGGGACGAAGACCGACGACGCGACGTACGGCTCCTTCATCTCGGCGATCCGGTCCGGCGTCGGCAGCTTCGACGGGTTCTCGATGTCGAGCACCTCACCCGCCGTGGTGAGGATCCGGTACCGGACGCTCGGCGCCGTGACGATCAACGAGAGGTCGAACTCGCGCTCGAGCCGCTCCTGGACGATCTCCATGTGCAGCGTGCCGAGGAACCCGCAGCGGAACCCGTAGCCGAGCGCGAGGGAGGTCTCCGGCTCGTAGGTGAAGGCGGGATCGTTGAGGCGAAGCTTCTCGAGGGCGTCGCGCAGGGCTTCGTAATCGGTGTCCTCGATCGGGTAGAGGCCGGCGAACACCATCGGCTTGGCGTCGCGGTAGCCGGGGAAGGACGCGGCGGTCGGCCGCGCGGCCTCCGTGATCGTCTCCCCCACCTTCGCGTCAGCCACGCGCTTGATCCCCGCGATGATATAGCCCACCTGGCCCGCGGACAGCTCCTCGACGGGTCGCATGTCGGGCGAGAAGACGCCGACCTGCTGGACGTCGTACGCGCGGCCGTTCGACATCAAGAGGGCCCGCATCCCGGGGCGCACGTGGCCATCCGTGAGGCGCACGTAGACGACGACGCCCTGATACGAGTCGTAGAACGAGTCGAAGACGAGCGCCTTGAGGGGCGCGTCCGGGTCGCCGACCGGCGGCGGGATCCGCGTCACGATCGCCTCCAGCACCTCGGGCACGCCCGTCCCGTGCTTGGCGGAGATGGCGAGCGCCTCGCTGCCGTCGAGGTCGAGCGTGGTCGTGATCGCCTCGCGCGTGCCCTCGACGTCGGCCGCCGGGAGGTCGATCTTGTTGATCACGGGGATGATCGTCAGGTTGGCGTCTCGCGCGAGGTAGAAGTTCGCCAGCGTCTGGGCCTCGATCCCCTGGGCGGCGTCGATGATGAGGATCGCCCCCTCACAGGCGGCGAGCGCCCGCGAGACCTCGTAGGAGAAATCCACGTGGCCGGGCGTGTCGATCAGGTTGAGGGTGTACTCGTGGCCGTCGCGCGCGCGGTAGAGGAGACGGACCGTGTGGGCCTTGATCGTGATGCCCCGCTCGCGCTCGAGATCCATCGAGTCGAGCACCTGGTCGACGGCCTTTTTGGCGTCCATCGTGCCCGTGAGCGCCAGGAGCCGATCGGCCAGCGTGGACTTCCCGTGATCGATGTGGGCGACGATCGAGAAGTTGCGGATGCGGGACAGGATCATCGACTCAGTCTAACACGCGGCCTTCCCCGGTCGCGGGCGCCGCGTCGCCAGCGGCGTCAGCGGGCGAGCGTCGCGCGCTCGGGAATCACGGCCCCCGACTCGAGCACGATCCCCGGGCCCACGCGCGCGTGCGTGCCGATCTTGACGTCGGCGCCGATGACACACTCGCGCAGCACCGCGCCCGCGCCGACCTCGACCCGCTCCCAGAGGACGGCGCCCTCCACCCGCGCGTCCGGGCCGATCGTGGAGCCGTCGCCGATCACGGCGGCCGGCCCCACCTGGCAGCGCGGGTGCAGCGTGACCCGCGCGCCCAGGACCGCGGGCGGGACGACGCGGGCGTCGGACGCCACCGAGCCGCCGGCCGCGCGCCAGCTTCCCCCGTCCCACGCGCCCGCCGGTGAGAGGAGCATGCGGGCGCGCCCCTCGAGCAGGTCCATCTGCGCCTCGCGGTAGGCGGCGGGGCTCCCGATGTCCCGCCAGTACGCCGGCGCGCACCAGCCGTAGCTCGGGACGCGGTCGGCGATCAGCGCGGGGAAGAACTCGCGTTCGATGGACACGGGCCGGTCGCCCGGGATGCGCCGGATGAGCGCGGCGTCGAGGAGGTACACGCCCGCATTCACGGTGTCGGTGGTGATCGTCTCCGTCGCCGCCGGCTTTTCGCGGAAGCGCGCGAGGCGCGAGTCGGCGTCGAGCTCGACGAGGCCGTACTGGCGCGGGTCGGTGACGCGCGTCAGGAAGATCGTCGCGCGGGAGCCACGCTCCGCATGGAACCGCTGCATCGCGGACAGGTCCACGTCCGTCAGGACGTCGCCGTTGAAGACGAACACCGTCCCCGCCACGAGGTCGGCGGCGTTCCTGACACCGCCGCCCGTCCCGAGGGGCTCCTTCTCGACGACGTACCGGAGCCGCACCCCGAGCTGGCTGGCGTCGCCCAGCGCCGCGCGGACGTCGTCCACGCGGTAGGAGCAGGCGAGGATGACGTCGGTGACGCCGTGCTCGCGCAGCAGGGCGAGCTGGAAGGCGAGGAAGGGACGGTTGAGGAGCGGCACGACCGGCTTCGCGCGCGCGAGCGTGAGGGGGCGCAGCCGCGTCCCCTGGCCGCCCGCCAGAATCACGGCCTGAGCCGGTCGCTCGCCCGCCACTACCGTCCCGGCGACCAGGCCTCGGCCTCGTTGATCAGCATCACCGGGATCCCGTCTCGGATCGGGTAGGCCTTGCGACAGGCCGGACAGATGATGCGGGTCTCCTCGAAGAGGAGATCGCCCTTGCACGCCGGGCAGACCAGAATCGCCTTCAGCTCGTCGTCGATCATGCGCGGGTCTCCTTTGGAGCGGGGTTCGCGAGCCCGCCTCCACCGTGGGCGGCCTGCTGGAGGTTCGCGTGGCTCCGTTCTCTGAAGTATTCGAGCGTCTTCGCCAGGCCGGCGTCAAGCGGCGTCGCGGCGACCCACCCGAGGAGGGCCTTCGCGCGGGAGGCGTCGAGCACGCTCTTCCGCTGCTCGCCGGGCCGCGCCGGCCCGTGGCGCGACGGGCGCGTCACGCCGGCCAGGCGCGCGAGCCGTGTGTAGAGGTCGTTCACCGACGTCGCGACGCCGGTGCCGATGTTGACCACACCCGTGGCGTCAGCGTGCGCCAGGGCGCGTGCCACCGCATCCGCCACGTCCCCGACGTAGACGTAGTCCCGCGTCTGCTCGCCGTCGCCGTTGACGACGCACTCGACTCCGGCGAGGAGCCTGGAGCTGAAGATCGCGACGACGCCGGCCTCGCCCGCGGGATCCTGGCGCGGGCCATAGATGTTCGCGAGCCGGAGCGTCAGCGCCGGCGTCCCCGTGAGTCCCGCCCAGCACTCGAGGTAGCGCTCACCGGCGAGCTTCGACACGCCGTACGGCGAGGCGGGCCGCGTCGGATGCTCCTCCGGAGTCGGCAGCACGTCCGTGTCCCCGTACACGGCGCCGCCGGTCGAGACGTAGACGACGCGGCGCACCGCCGCGCGGCGGGCGGCGTCCAGGAGCCCGAGCGTGCCGAACACGTTGACGCTCGCGTCGAAGCGCGGGTCGGTGACCGAGCGCGAGACGGCCGCCTGGGCGGCCAGGTGGGCGACGGCGTCCGGTCGCGCAGCCGCGATCGCGTCGTCGAGGCGCGCACTTCTCAAATCACAGACGACGAGGCGCGCCGCCGGGTTGACGCGCTCGCGCCGGCCGGTCGAGAGGTTGTCGAGGACGTCGACCGCGTGGCCGTCGGCGAGCAGCCGGTCCACCACGTGGGAGCCGATGAACCCCGCGCCGCCCGTGACGAGGACCCTCACGCGCGGAGCCTCCGCCTGAACCAGTCGATGGTCAGGCGCAGCCCTTCGTCGACTTCCACGCGCGGCTCCCAGCCGAGGAGCGCGCGGGCGCGGCCGATGTCCGGCTGGCGGACCTTCGGATCGTCCGTCGGGAGCGGGCGGAAGACGATCTCGCTCGTGGTCCCGGTGAGGCGGAGGATGCGCTTGGCGAGGTCCAGGAGCGTCATCTCCTGAGGATTGCCGAGGTTGACCGGGTCGTTGACGGACGCCCGCATGAGGCGCCAGAGGCCGTCGATCAGGTCGGCGATGTACTGGAACGAGCGCGTCTGCGAGCCGTCGCCGAAGACGGTCAACGGCCGGCTGGCGAGCGCCTGCGAGATGAACGCGGGGATCGCGCGCCCGTCGTCGCCCCGCATGCGAGGACCGAAGCAATTGAAGATGCGGGCGATCCGCGTGTCCACGCCGTGCGTGCGGTGGTAGGCCATCGTGATCGCCTCGGCAAAGCGCTTCGCTTCGTCGTAGACGCCGCGTGGGCCGACCGGGTTCACGTTGCCCCAGTAGTCCTCGCGCTGCGGGTGAACGTGCGGGTCGCCGTAGACCTCCGACGTCGAGGCGAGCAGGAACCGGGCGCCGGTGGCCTTGGCCACGCCGAGCGCGTTGTGCGTGCCGAGCGCGCCGACCTTGAGCGTCTGGATCGGCAGCTCGAGGTAGTCGCGCGGGGAGGCGGGGCTCGCCAGGTGCAGGACCCAGTCGAGGGGCCGGTCCACCCGGATGTACTCGGTCACGTTGTGGCGTACGAGGCCGAACCCGGGCCGCGCCTGGAAGGGCGCGACGTTCTCCGAAGACCCGGTGACGAAGTTGTCCATGCAGACGACCTCCCAGCCCTGGTGCAGCAGGAACTCGCAGAGGTGGGAGCCGATGAACCCCGCGCCGCCCGTGACGAGCGCCCGCATCGCGAGCGTCAGGCTGGGAGCACGGGCTTGCGGCCGATCGAGTGGTACTCGAAGCCCAAGCGCCGCATTCGCTCGGGCTCCCAGAGGTTACGGCCGTCGAAGACGATCGGCCGGCGCATGACGGCGCGGAGCCGCTCGAGGTTCAGGAGCTTGAACTCGTTCCACTCGGTGACGAGGGCCACCGCGTCGGCATCGGTGGCGGCGGCGTACGGCGAGTCGCAGTAGACGACGCCCGCCGGTAGCACGCGCCGCGCGTTCTCTGCGGCGACGGGGTCGTACGCGCGGATCTGGGCGCCGAGCTCGACCAGACGCGCCGCGATCTCGCTCGATTTCGCCTCGCGCATGTCGTCCGTGTTCGGCTTGAAGGCGAGGCCCAGGACGGCGACGCGCTTGTCGTCCAGCGGGGCGAGCGCCTTCTCGATCATGCGCACGAAGTGGCTGGCCCGCTCCGCGTTGATCTCGACCGCAGCCCGGAGCAGGGCGAAGTCCACGCCGAGCGCCGTGGCCGTGTGGACCAGCGAGTCGGTGTCCTTGGGAAAGCAGCTGCCGCCGTAGCCGAGCCCGGCCCCGAGGAACGCGGGCCCGATGCGGGGGTCGAGCCCCATGCCCTTGACGACCTGGGTGATGTCGGCGCCCGCCAGCTCGCAGATGTTGGCGATCACGTTGACGAACGAGATCTTCGTCGCGAGGAACGCATTGGACGCGTACTTGATCATCTCGGCCGAGGGCACGTCGGTGATGATCATCGGGCGCTCGAGCGGCGCGTAGAGCTCGAGGAGCGTCATCGCGACCTGCTGGGTCGGCGCGCCGATGACGATGCGGTCCGGGCGGAGCGTGTCCTCGATCGCGCAGCCCTCGCGCAGGAACTCGGGGTTCGAGACGACGTCGAACGCCACGGGCCTCGGCTGGTGGCGCTCGATGACCTCGCGCACGAGGTCGCCGGTGCCGACGGGCACCGTGGACTTGTTGACGACGACCGTGTACCGCTCCATCGCTCGGCCGATCTCGCGCGCCACCGCTTCGACCGCGCCGAGGTCGGTCTGCCCGCCGTCCTTGGCCGGCGTCCCGACGGTGATGAACACGACCACGGAACGGCGGACCGCGTCGGCGATGTCGGTCGTGAAGGCGAGCCGGCCGTCGGCCACGTTGCGCGCGACCATCTCCTCGAGCCCGGGCTCGTAGATCGGCAGCCGGCCCGCGCGGAGGACGGCGATCTTCTCCGCGACGTTGTCGACGCAGACGGCATCGTTGCCGAGGTCCGCGAAGACGGCCCCGGTGACGAGGCCGACGTACCCGGTCCCGACGACGCAGATGTTCATAGACCCTCGATCATAGCAGAGGTTTCCCGACGGGCGAGGGTTCCTCGTCGGCCTCGGCGGCGGCCCAGCGGAAAAACACGACCGTGAACGCCAGGAGCGGGATCACGCCGGCCGGCACCCACATGATGACGCCGCCCAGGCGCTGGTCGGCGAGCGGTGTCAGGCCCCAGAGCCGGGGCGCCGCCGCGTAGAAGGGGTAGAGGACCTGCTCCGCGCCCGTGATCATCGCCGCGACGACCGTCATCGGCATCCCGAAGGCGAAGAGGTAGAGGATTTGCGCGCCGTAATGGAGCCGCGGCGCCAGCGTGGACGCGGAGGCGACCGGCCACCACGCGAGCACGGCCGTCGCGAGCAGGACGAGGTGCTCGACGATGTGCCAGCCGTGGATCTCGAGGGCCGTGGTGTACGGTCCGGGCAGATGCCACGCGATGAGCGCCGCGGCGTACAGGGCGAGCGCGGGGACGGGTCGCGTCAGGCGGACGGCGCCCCGACCGAGCGGCCGCCGGAGCAGCGGGGCGAGCAGCCGATCGAGCATCCACCCGGGGGTGCCGGCGAGGAGCAACGGGGCGACGACGAGCGTCAGCATAAGATGCTGCACCATGTGGGCGCTGAAGAGATAGTAGTCGCTGAGGTCGTGCAGCGGCCCGTTGAGCGCCGCGAGCAGCGCGCCGAGCCCGGCGAGGAACGCCACGGGCCGCGTCGCGCCCACGCGCGGGCCCCGCGCCCAGGCGAGGGCGTACGCGGCCCCGAGGAGCCCGGCGCCCAGGAGGATGTCGGCGTGGATCTCGCCCGAGGTCCAGGCGAAGGGCGGCGGCGCGGGGGAGGCGTGCATGCCTACCTTTGTAGCGGGGGCCGCGAGCCCGGCGCACTCCGTGGGTGGCCTGAGACAAGGTGCGACCCGGCAGTGTGCCTCAAGCCCCGTCTCATTCCATTCACCTGCCGAAGACGAGGAAGGCGCCCGTCAGCGTCATGAGCGCGATCATGATGCCCGTCGCGAGGAGGAGCGGGCCGCAGAAGAGGAGCGTGAGAACGCGCGACTCGTAGCGCAGGTGCATGAAGAAGAGGACGACCAGCGCGAACTTCGCGGCGGACATCGCGAGCAGCAGCGGCACGATGATCGGTGTGAGCTGCCGGATGTAGATCGAACCGACTTCCAGGATCGTCACGCCGGTCAGCACGAGCGCCACCTTGAGGTAGGTCCGGACGGTGGCGTGGGCGCCTGTGACATTCACGTCTGCGGCCCTCACGGGATCAGGTAGACGAGCGTGAAGATCGCGATCCATACGACGTCCACGAAGTGCCAGTAGAGCCCCGCCACCTCCACCTTGACGGCGTCGGCGGCCCGGAGGCGACCGCGGAGGTCGAGGAGCCAGAGCGAGAGGAGCCAGACCACGCCCACGGCCACGTGCGCGCCGTGGAAGCCGGTCAGCACGAAGAAGGTCGAGCCGAACAGGTTCTGCTGAAGGGTCAGCCCTTCCCGCACGAACTGCGTGAACTCCCAGGCCTGGAAGGCGAGGAAGATCAGCCCGAAGAACGCCGTCCCGAACAGCCAGAGGCGGGCGTGACGCCGGTCGTCCCGCTCGACGGCCGCCAGCGCCAGCACCATGAGCAGGCTCGACATCAGGAGGTCGAAGGTCGAGACCGTCGTCAGCGGGATGTTGAGGATCTCGTGGGGTTCGGGGCCGACCACGCTCCTTCCCCTGTAGGCGAGGTACGTCGCGATCAGCGTGCCGAAGAAGAAGCATTCGGAGCCGAGGAACACCCACAGCGCGACCTTCCGATGGTCGAGGCCGAGGCCGCCCGTCTGGTGCTCGTGCGCGGGGGTCCGGTGGTGCTCGAGTGCCAGACGGAAGATGCCGACGATCGTGACGAGCGCGCCCATCAGCACGATCGTGAGATGGGTGAGCGCGCCGACCGCCAGGACCGCCATGCCGAGCCCGACCACCACCGGCCAGTGGGACGGAGCCGGGAGGTGGATGTGGTCGTGGGTGGGGGCAGGGGGGGCCCCGCGCGGACCATACTTCTCTCTCCAGAACGTGTCTCTCCCGAGGACCGGAGGGATCGTGTCGAAATCGTGCGGCGGCGGCGGCGACGAGGTGCGCCACTCGAGCGTGCGCCCGTCCCACGGGTCGGCGGGCGCAGGGGCGCCCGCACGCAGGCTCCACCACGCGTTGACCATGAAGAGGAGGACGCCCGCCGCGATCCCGAAGGCGCCGACGGTGGAGACGGCGTTCCAGAGGGTCCAGCCGGTCGCCCCCGCGTACGTGTAGATGCGGCGAGGCATCCCGATCGCGCCCAGGTAATGCTGGGGGAAGAAGGTCGTGTTGAAGCCCGCGAAGAGGACCCAGAACTGGAGCTTGCCGAGCCGCTCGCCGAGGAGCCGTCCGGTGATCTTCGGCCACCAATAGTAGGCGCCGGCGAAGAGGCCGAAGAGGCTGCCGCCGATGAGCACGTAGTGCAGGTGCGCGACGACGAAGTAGCTGTCGGTCTGCTGGAGGTCCACGGGCGGCGAGGCGTGCATGATGCCCGAGAGCCCGCCGATCGTGAAGAGCCCGACGAGGCCGACCGCGAAGTGGAACGCAGTCGTCGCGCGGATCGATCCGCCCCAGAGCGTCGCCAGCCAGTTGAAGATCTTCACGCCCGTCGGGATCGCGATGAGCATGGTCGCGATCGAGAACGCGGCGTCCGCGACCGGCCCCATGCCCGCGGCGAACATGTGGTGGCTCCACACGCCGAAGCCGAAGAAGCCGATCAGGACGCCCGAATAGACGACGACCGGCGCGCCGAACAGCGGCTTGCGCGCGAAGGTCGGCAGCACCTCGGAGACGATCCCGAAGGCCGGCAGGATCAGGATGTAGACCTCGGGGTGCCCGAAGATCCAGAAGAGGTGCTGCCAGAGGTGGAGGTCGCCGCCGGCCGCGACGTCGTAGAAGTGGCTGCCGAAGAACCGGTCGAACATGAGGAAGATCAGCCCGACCGTGATCGGCGGGAACGCGAGCACGATGAGGAACTGCACGACCAGCGTCATCCAGACGAACACCGGCATCCGCATGAGCCGCATGCCCGGCGGGCGCATGTTGAGAATCGTGACGATGAAGTTGATCGCGGCGATCATCGAGGAGACGCCCAGGAGCTGAAGGCTCAGCAGCCAGAAGTCGACGCTGTGACTCGGCGAAAACTGCTTCGACGTCAGGTTGGCGTACCCGAACCAGCCGACATCGGGGGGCGTCCCCACGAGGAAGCTCGCGTTCAGGAACAGGCCGCCGAAGAGGAGGATCCAGTAGGAGAGCGCGTTGAGGCGCGGGAACGCGACGTCGCGGGCGCCGATCAGCAGGGGGACCATGTAATTGAAGAACGCGGCGTTGAGCGGCATGATCGCGAGGAACACCATCGTCGTGCCGTGCATCGTGAAGAGCGCGTTGTAGGTCTCGGCGCTGACGACGTGCGCGTCCGGTGCCGCGAGCTGGAGCCGGATCAAGAGCGCCTCGAGGCCGCCCAGCAGGAAGAACGCGAACGCGGTCACGCCGTAGAGGATGCCGATCCGCTTGTGGTCGACGGTCGTGATCCAGGATGCTGTCGCGAGGACCCAGGAGACCGGCGCCGAGCGTGAGTGGCCTGCCGGAGGCGCGCGGTGGCTCCGCTCCGCACCCATGGCTTGAGGGTCTCCACCCATTACTTGAGGCTCTCCAGATAGGCCGCGACCGCCTTCGCCTGGTCATCGGTCAGCCCCAGCACCGGCATCTTGACGCCAGGCTTGAGCGCACCCGGGTCTTTCACCCACGCGGCGACGTTCGCCGGCGTGTTCGGGACCAGGCCCGCGGCGAGCGTCCGGCGACTCCCGAACGTCGTGAGGTCGGGCCCGAGCACGCCCGCCGACACGCCGCGGATCGCGTGGCACCCGACGCACGCCCGGCTCGTGAAGATCGCCTTGCCCTCGGCCGCACGCCCGCTCGGCTCGGGCGGCGTCACCCGCTGCGCCGCCACCCAGCGCTCGAATGCCTCGGGGGCGTCGACGATGACGCGCATCCGCATGTTGGCGTGCGACACGCCGCAGAACTCGGCGCACTGTCCCCAGTACTCCCCGGCGATCTCGGGTGTGAACGCGAGCTGGTTCCGACGGCCGGGCACGACGTCACGCTTGCCGCCGAGCTGGGGTACCCAGAAGCTGTGGATCACGTCGGGGCCTTCGAGCCGGAGCGCGGCGGGCCGGCCGGCCGGCAGGTGCAGCTCGTTGGCCGTCGTGATGCCGAGCGTCGGGTAGCGGAACTCCCACCACCACTGGCGGCCCAGCACCGTGACCTCGAGCGCCTGGGCCGGCGGCGCGGCCTGGGTCCGGAAGATCACGTGCAGGGTGGGGATCGTGATGACCAGCAGGACGAGCGCCGGCGCGATCGTCCACCCGATCTCGAGCAGCGTGTGGCCGCGCGTCTGGACGGGCAGCGGCGCGCCGGGCTTCGCGCGGAAGCGCAGCAGCGCCAGGACGAGCGCGGCCCCGACGACGAGGGCGATCCCGGCCGCGACCCACGTGACGATCGCGTAGAGGTGGAGGATGTCGCGGCCGAAGTCGGAGCGCGGGATCACGGTGGTCATCGGCGTGTCCCACGCGCACCCGCCGAGCGTCGGGACGAGCGCCGCGAGCGCCGCGCGCACGCAGGCCCGGCCGCTTGTCCGTCGATTCACGGAGTTTGAAGCTACCGGAGCGCCGACCGCTCCGCAAGGGGCGCGCTACGCCGCGAGCGAGAGGAGCGTGTGGAGGAGGACGTTGGCGCCGCGCTCGATCGCATCCCAGTCGCTCATCTCGTCCACGCGGTGGCTTCGTCCGCCCTTGGACGGGATGAAGATCATCCCCGCGTCGGTGATCGCGGCGAGGTTCTGCGCGTCGTGGCCCGCGGCGGAGTGTAGACGCGTCGATCGAAGGCCGAGCGCCGAGCACGCCCGCTCGATCGCCTCCTGGACCCGCGCCGAGCAGCCCGCCGGTGTGGTCGCGGACATCGGCTGGATCTCGACCTCGAGCCCGCGGCGGCGCGCCACGCTGCGCGCGAGGGCGACCGCGCGACGGTCGAGTCGCGCGAGCGCTTCCGCGTCGGGCCCGCGCATCTCGTGGACCAGCTCGCCGCGCGCGGGCACGATGTTGGTCACGCCCGGGTGAACCCGCACCACGCCGATGTTGCTGACGCTCTTGCCGCCGCCGTGCTTGACGACCAGGTCGCGTGCCTTGAGCGCGTACTCGGCGGCCCCGAGGAAGCCGTCGCGGCGCCGCTCCATCGGCGTGGTGCCCGCGTGATCGGCCTGGCCGACAAACGCGACGCGGGTGCGGCGCACGCCGACGATCGAGTCCACGACGCCGATCGGGATCCCGGCCTCCTCGAGGCGCGGGCCCTGCTCGATGTGGAGCTCGACGTACGCCGCGACCGCGCCGGCGGGGGCCTGGGCCTCGGCGACCCGGCGCGCGTCGAAGCCGGCCCGCGCCATCGCGTCGACGAGCCGCTCGCCGTCGACGGCTGCCATCGCCTCGACCCGCGTGAGGTCGAGCCGACCGCAGAAGGCGCGCGAGCCGAAGAGGCTCCCGTAGCGGCCTTCCTCGTCGCTCCACGCTGCGACGGCGAGCGGGCGGCGGTGCGGGGCGTTGGTCTCACGGATCGTCTCGAGCGCCTCGAGCCCCGCCAGGACGCCGAGCGCGCCGTCGAGGATGCCGCCCTCGGGCACCGTGTCGATGTGCGAGCCCGTGAGCACCGCGGGAGCGTCGGCCCCGAACGCGCGGAGTCCGAGGGCGCCGAAGACGTTGCCCGCGCGGTCCACCCACGTCTCGAGCCCCGCGGCGGAGAGCTCCCCCGCGAGCCAGGCGCGCGCCTCTTCGTGCTGCGGCGACCAGCACGGGCGCGTCACGCCCGCGCCGGGCAAGGCGCCGAAGCGGGCGAGCGCCTCGATCCGTGACTGCAGGCGTGACGCCGAGATCGTGATCACGGACGACGAGTATAGCCTTGACTTCCCCGGAGAAGGGTTCCTAGAATGAACCACCGTTCAGCGTGGTCGGAGCACCCCACCTCAGGAGGGGCAATGGACTTCTCGCTGACTCCCGAACAGCAGGCGTTCCGCCAGACGGTGCGCGCCTGGCTCAGGGACAACATCCCGCGCGAGTGGAAGCACGTCGGCAGCTCGGAGATCCCGCGCGTCGAAGCGTACGAGCTCCTCCGGACGTGGCAGCGCTCGCTCTTTGACGCGGGGTTCATCGGTCTCACGTGGCCCAAGGAGTACGGCGGTCGCGGCCTCACGTTCATGGAGGAGCTGATCCTCCAGGAGGAGATGGCGCTCGCGAAGGCGCCGCCGATCCTGAACGTGCTCGGCGTGGGCATGGCCGGCCCCACGATCATCGCCTACGGCACGGAGGACCAGAAGAAGCGCTATCCGCCGAAGATCCTCTCGTGCGAGGAGATCTGGTGCCAGGGGTACTCCGAGCCGAACGCGGGCTCGGACCTCGCGTCGCTCGGGACGCGCGCGGTGAAGGACGGCGAGTTCTGGGTGATCAACGGCCAGAAGGTGTGGACGTCCTTTGCCCAGGTCGCAGACTGGATGATGCTGCTCGCGCGCACCGACCCGAATGCGCCCCGCCACAAGGGGATCACCTACTTCCTGCTCGACATGAAGCTGCCCGGCGTCGTGGTGAAGCCGCTCCGGCAGATCACGGGCGAGGCGGAGTTCAACGAGGTCTTCTTCGACAACGTGCGCGTCCACGAGTCGCGGGTGCTCGGCGGCGTCAACAACGGCTGGCAGGTGGGCATCACGACGCTGATGTACGAGCGGCTCACGCTCGGCTTCGGCCTGCAGATGCGCCTCCGGATCGCGCTCGATAGCGTGATCGAGCTGGCGCGGCGGATGGAGAAGCACGGGCGCGTGATCACGAAGGACCCCCTGTGGCGCCAGAAGCTCGCCCGGCTCTGGATCGACACCGAGTGCCTGCGCGTCACCGGCGCCCGGGCGATCACGAAGCTGCTCCGCGGCGAGATGCCGGGCGCCGAGGCGTCGACGGGGAAGATGATCTGGGTCGAGACGCACCAGCGACTTCAAGAACTCGCGATGGAGCTCGAGGGCCCGTACGCGCAGCTCTGGAAGGGCGCGGACTGGGCCGTCGACGGCGGCGTCTGGCAGCACTCCTTCCTCCGCTCGCGCGCCAACTCCATCGAGGGCGGGACGACGGAGATCCAGAAGAACATCATCGCCGAGCGGCTGCTCGGCCTGCCGAAGGACTAGTCATGGATTTCGGGTTCAGCCCGGAACAGGAGATGCTCCGCGCGACCGCGCGGAAGTTCCTCGAAAACGAGTGCGCCTCGACGTTCGTGCGCGCGCGGATGGAGGAGCCGGCGGGCGTCACCGACGAGTTCTGGATGAAGCTCGCCGAGCAGGGCTGGCTCGGCCTGGTCTACCCCGAGGAGTACGGCGGCAGCGGCCTGGGCTTCGTGGACCTCACGGTGCTGATGGAGGAGATGGGACGCGCGGTGATGCCCGGACCGTTCTTCTCCACGGTGCTCCTCGGCGGCCGCACGATCCTCGAGGCGGGCTCCCCCGCGCAGAAGAAGGAGTGGCTCCCGCGGATCGCGGCAGGGGAGGCGAAGGCCGCGCTCGCGTGGACCGAGCCGAACGCGCGCTGGGACGCCGCTGGTGTCACGGCGACCGCTCGCGGGAGCAAGGGCGGGTTCGTCCTGTCCGGCACGAAGCTCTTCGTGGTCGACGCGCACACGGCCGACGTCGTCGTGGTGGTCGCGCGCACCGCGGAGGGGAAATCGCCCGAGAACGGCGTCGGGCTCTTCCTCGTGCCGAAGGGCGCCACGGGGATGACGGTGAAGCTCCTGCCCACCATGGACGCGACGCGGAAGCTCTGTGAGGTGAGCCTCAAGGACGTCGCCGTCGGCGCCGACGCCGTGCTCGGCGCCCAGGGCGGCGGCTGGCCCACGCTCGCGCGCGTGATCGAGCGCGCGACGGTCGCGCTCTGCGCCGAGATGTGTGGCGGCGCCCAGAAGGTCCTCGACCTGACGAGCGAGTACGCCAAGATCCGGGTCGCCTTCGGCAAACCCATCGGGACCTACCAGGGCGTCAAGCACAAGGCGGCGGACATGCTCGTCGGAGTCGAAAACGCAAAGTCGCTGACGTATTACGCGGCCTGGGCGGTGGACGAGAACGTCCCGGAGGCGCCGCTCGCCGTGTCCATGGCGAAGGCGTACACCTCCGACGCGTACCGCGAGGTCTCGGGAACCGGGATCCAGCTCCACGGCGGCATCGGCTTCACGTGGGAGCACGACCTGCACCTGTACTTCAAGCGCGCGAAGTCGTCGGAGTTCACGTTCGGCGACGCGACGTATCACCGCGAGCGGGTCGCCCAGCTCATTAATCTGTGATGTTGAGGGGTGACCCGCGACGGTCCCCCCTCAAACTCCCCTGTTCGCGTCTCAAGCGAGCCGGGGGCTCGCTTGCCTCGGCGATCCACCCGCCCCCCAGACCCCCCGACTCGCGCCTCGAGCGAGCCTGAGCCTCGCTCGCTCCAGCGGACTCGCTGACAAAGCCCGTCATGAGTGCGGCCGTGACACCCGTGGAGCCGAAGCCGGCGGCGTCAGTCGTCCTCGTACGCCCCTCGCCGCCCGGCGCGCCGGAGCCGATCGAGGTCTACATGATCCGGCGCCAGCGGTCCATGAAGTTCCTCGGCGGCTTCTACGCCTTCCCCGGCGGCAAGGTCGATCCGGCCGACGGCTCACCGGCGGCGCTCGCCCGCTGCCATGGGCTCGACACTGTCGGGGCCGAGACGGTCTTCCGGGGCGACGACGCCGCGCCCGCGCTCGCGTTCTGGGTGGCCGCCGTCCGTGAGCTCCTCGAGGAGAGCGGCATCCTCCTCGTGTGTGACGGCCACGGCCGCCCGCTCGACGCGCGGGACGCCGCGGTCGCCGTCCGGATCGAGCGCTGCCGCAAGGCCCTCATGGCGGCGGAGGCGCCCTTCGCCGAGCTCCTCGCGCGCGAGGGGTGGTACTGCGACCTCGGCGGCCTCCGGTACCTGTCGCACTTCATCACGCCCCGCTCGAGCCCGATTCGCTTCAGCGCGCGCTTCTTCCTCTGCCGCGCGCCCAGTGATCAGGAGCCGCGGCTCTTCACCGAGGAGACGTCGGAAGGGTTCTGGATCCACCCGGGCCTCGGCTACCGGCGCTTCCTCGCGGACGAGATGACGATGGCCGAGCCGGCGGAGTACGGTCTGGCGTGGCTCGCCCAGTTCGGGTCGATCGAGGACCTCTGGGAAGCCCACGCCGACGGCCGCCACAAGTTCCACGGGATCGTCGACCGCATCGATGTTTTCTGGCAGCGCTTCGACTGGAAGCAGAACCGCTTCCCGACGTGATCGAGCACACGACGACGGTCCAGATACGATGGGGCGACGTGGACGCGGCGGGCATCGTCTTCTACCCGCGCTTCTTCGAGTGGTACGACCTCGGCTGCGAGGCGCTCTTCGCGTCGCTCGGACTCGCGTGGCCCGAGGCGTTCCCGAAGTACTCGATCGTCGGCGTGCCCATCGTCGAGTCGGGGTCGCGGTTCGTGAGCCCGGCGCGCTACGGCGACGTGCTGACGATCCGGTCGCGGGTGGCGTGGGTGCGGGCGACGACGTTCCGCATGGAGCACGAAATCTCGGTCGGCTCGCGGCTCTGCGCGACGGGCTTCGAGGTCCGGGCGTGGGTCGCGCGGCCCGAGGCGGCGGGTGAGCCGCTCTACGCGACGCCCATTCCTGACGACGTGGCGAAGCGACTCACGGGAGCGTGACGTATACTCGTCCCGCGCCGGCCGCGTCCGGCGGAGGGGGTGAGCACCCGTGTCCGGCGAGCTGGGCTGCGTCTACCTCTCGGTCCACACGCCGCGCTACTGCACCTACGAGGCCGCGTTCGCGGGCAAGGTGGCCCACCCCGACTTCCGCGCCGTGCGTGACGGGCTCGTCGAGCAGGGACGGCACGTCGCGGACGCCCGGCCCGACGTGATCGTCATCAACTCCTGCCACTTGATCACGACCTTCCCGACGGTGGTGGACGGCACGCCCCGCCACCGCGGCGTCCTGACGGCCCAGGAGGCGCCCGAGCTGATCCACGGCGTCGCCTACGACTTCCCGGGCGACTGGGAGCTCGGCTTCGCGCTGATCGAGCGCGGCCGGGCGGCCGGGCTCCAGTGCGTCCTGGCCGACGACCTGCACTACCCGCTCGACTACGGGACCGTGATGCCGCTCGTGTGCTATCTCGACCGGAGTCAGCGGATCCCTGTCGTGCCGATCTCCGTGTGCCTCGCCGCCGACCTGCGCGAGAGCTTCACGTGGGGCCGGCTCATCGCGGAAGGCGTCGCGGCCGTCGGCCGCCGGGCCGCGTTCGTCGCCAGCGGAAGCGTCTCGCACAAGCTCGTCCGCGGGCCCGAGGCGTGGCCGAGCCCGGCGGATCAGGAGCTCGACCGCCGGTTCGCGCGGATGCTCGCCGACGGCGAGTACGAGGAGCTCTGGGCGTGGCTGCCCGCGTACGCGGAGGTGGCCGAGCCGGAGATGGGCGGGCGGCACCTCGCGATGATGCTCGGCGTGATCCTGGGCGCCCAGAAGAAGTTCGCGGCGACGGTGCACGCCTACGGCCCGTCGTCGGGGAGCGGCAACTACGTGATCTCGCTGGCCGCACGGTGAGGACGCGGGTCCACGCCGGCGCGCCTGGACTCACTCGGAGGCGTTTGCTAGAATCGCGAAACTCATTTCCGGATCGTGCGGGCAACGGCACGACCGCGAGCGAGACCTGGGGGAGGATACCGTGCGCACGATGACTCGAGCGGTTCTCGTCGGGCTCCTCGCGACCCTCGCGGCCGCCCCGCCGGCGTCGGCGGAGACGGTGAGGATCGGGTTCATCACCTCGCTCTCCGGCCCCGCCGGCA
>WNFT01000111.1_pt1 | contig 66507 bp, 62 predicted proteins | sample 5400191 | NCBI WGS metagenome assembly WNFT01 (sample SAMN13153359, study PRJNA577476) | soil metagenome | isolation source: 80 cm saprolite under Madrone tree | place: USA:California | collected 2016-06-14 | reverse complement strand
TCCCGACGTTCACGCAGGACCTCGTGCTGCACCTGCCGGCCGCGCCGACGCCCGAGGACGATCGCCGCCTGCTGCGCGCCGAGGGTCGCCGGGTGATCGTCGCCGTCGAGCGGGCCTGACCGCTCAGAGACTCAGGAGCCGCTCCAGGTTCTTCGAGAGAATGGCCTCCTTCTCGTCCTGGGTCAGGCTCTTCATGCCGAGAACCCACGAGACCGGCCAGTCGAGCGCCATGTCGTACGGCCAGTCCGTCCCGAACACCACGCGGTCGACGCCCACGGTGTCGATCAGATAACGCAGCGCCTCCTCGGTGTAGACGATGCAGTCGTAGTAGAACCGCCGGAGATACGCGCTCGGTGGCTGACGCACGTGCACCCGCGCCTCCGACCGCACTTTCCAGGCATGGTCCATCCGGCCGATGCCGTAGCACGTGTAGCCGCCGCCGTGGCCGAGGACGATCTTGAGCTCCGGGCACTCGTCCATGACGCCGCCATGGACCAGCGTGGCGAACGTCACCGCGCGGTCGACGAGGTTGCCGATCGAGTTCGGCAGGTGATAGCGCCGGCTCCGCGGCGTCACCAGCGTCTCCATGCTCTGGTGGAAGAAGATCACCGCGCCCATCTGCTCGGCGGCCTTGAAGAACGGCCGGAACTCGGGCTCGTCGAGCGTGCGGCCGTTGACGTGATCGTTGATCTCGATGCCCTTGAGGCCGAGCCGCGTCATCACCCGCTCCATCTCGGCGATGGAGGCCTTCACGTCCTGCATGGGCAGGGTGCCGAGGCCGGCGAAGCGCTGGGGGCGAGCGCGCACCATCTCGCTGATCTCGTCGTTGGTCGCCCGCGACGTCGCCACCGCTACCGGTGTATCGAGGTGATAGTTGTAGAACCCGACGTAGGGTGAGACGACGTGAACGTCCACGCCGAGCGAGTCCATGTCGGCGAGGCGCTCTTCCGGCGTCCAGCGGGCGCGCGGCGGCAGCGGCTGGCGGTGGCTGCCGACGACGGCGAACTCGGTGCCCTGCGCATCCCGCTCGCGCCGGAGCGTGTGCCAGTCGCCCCCATTGTCGGTCGCTCGCCAGAAGCACTGCGGGGTCAGATGGGCGTGGATGTCGATGGCGCGCATGACGCTCCTTTCGAGAGCGCCAAGTATAATCCGGCCACCGTCTGGAGGAATGCCGGTCGCGATGGCTGACGCGCTGCTGGAAGTCAGAGACCTCCGCACCTACATCGGAACGCGCCGCGGCGTCGTGAAGGCGGTGGACGGCGCCACGTTCTCCGTGCGGCGCGGCGAGACGCTCGGCATCGTCGGCGAGTCGGGCTCGGGCAAGTCGATGACGTGCTTGTCGATCCTCCGCCTCGTCCCCGAGCCGGGCGGCCGCATCGTCGGCGGGCAGATCCTGTTCGACGGCGAGGATCTCCTCGCCAAGACGCCCGACGAGATGCGCCAGCTCCGCGGCTCGCGCATCGCGATGATCCTCCAGGATCCGATGGCCTCGCTGAACCCCGCCCTCACCGTCGGCGAGCAGATCGCCGAGACGCTGCGCCTGCACCGCGGGCTTCGCGGCCGCGCGCTCGACGACCGCATCGTCGAGCTGCTCCGCCAGGTCCGCGTGAGCGATCCCGAGCGTCGCGTCCACGCCTACCCGCACCAGATGAGCGGCGGGATCCGCCCACGACCTCGGCATCGTGGCCAAGCTGTGTGATCGCGTCGCCGTGATGTACGCCGGCCGCATCGTCGAGACGGGGACCGTGCGCGACATGTTCAACCGGCCGCGCCATCCCTACACGATCGGCTTGCTGAACTGCCTGCCCACGCTCCGACGCGGGCGCGAGCCGCTGACGGCGATCGAGGGCCAGCCGCCCGACCTCGCCCACGTGCCATCCGGCTGCGGCTTCGCGCCACGCTGCGCGCTCGCCGAGCCACGCTGTGTCGAGACGCGGCCGTCGCTCGAGGCCGTCGCCACGGATCATCTGGTCGCCTGTCGGCGAGCCGGCGAGACGGACGGCGCCGCCGGGCGCGCGCGCTGCGCTCCGGTCGCGGCGACGCCGGCACGCCCGGACACCGTCGCCGGCCACGTCGTGCTCGAAGCCCAGGCGGTCACTAAGCACTTTGCCGTCGCGCGCGGAACGATCCTGAGTCGATCGGTCGGCACCGTGAAGGCCGTCGACGGCGTGGACTTCGCGCTGAGGCGCGGCGAGACGCTGGGGCTCGTCGGCGAGAGCGGCTGCGGCAAGACGACCACCGCCCGGCTCGTGCTCAGGCTCGAGCGTCCGACCGGCGGGCGCATCCTCTTCCGCGGCCGCGACATCGACACGCTCGACAGAGACGGACGCGGCGACTACCGCCGTGCTGTCCAGGCGGTCTTCCAGGATCCGTACAGCTCGCTGAATCCTCGGCTCACCGTCGGCACGACGGTGGGCGAGCCGCTCCGGCAGACGCGTCCCGAGCTCGGCAAATCGGACGTGGCCGGACGCGTCGCCGACTCGCTCGCGCGCGTGGGCCTGTCTCCGCGCGTCGCCCACGACTATCCTCACGAGCTGTCGGGCGGTCAGCGGCAGCGCGTGGCGCTGGCGCGGGCGCTCACGACGAACCCGGAGTGCATCCTCCTCGACGAGGCGGTCTCCGCGCTCGACGTGTCGATCCGCGCCCAGGTCATAAACTTATTGATGGACATCCAGGAGCGCTCGGGCGTCAGCTACCTCTTCATCGCCCACGATCTCGCCGTCGTCAGGTACCTGAGCACGCGCGTCGGCGTGATGTACCTCGGCAAGCTCGTGGAGACCGCGCCCAGCGACGAGCTGTACGCGCATCCGCTCCATCCGTACACGCAGGTGCTACTGAGCAACGCGCTGCCGTCGCACCCCGACGACGCGCGCGACGAGGTGATCCTGACGGGCGAGGTGCCCAGCGCCTTCGATCCACCGCGTGGCTGCCGCTTCCACCCGCGCTGCCCTCACGCGATGCCGGCCTGCAGCGAGATCGAGCCGGTGCTCCGCGAGCAGGCGCCCGGTCACCGCGTCGCCTGTCATCTCTTCGCGTCGTGACCTCGCTGACGCGCCGCCACTTCCTCCGCCGGCTGGGCGTTGCCGCCGGAGCCACGCTCGGCACGTCGCCGCTCCGTGAGCTCGCCGCAGTCGCCGCCCCCGCGCCGCTCCACGTCGTGATCGCGGGGGCCGGCCTGGCCGGCCTCTGCGCGGCGCTCGAGCTGGAGCGTCGCGGCCACACGTGCACGATCCTCGAAGCAGAGAGCCGCCACGTCGGCGGCCGCGTGCGCACGCTGCGCTTCGACGACGGCCTCTACGGCGAGGCCGGCGCCATGCGTATTCCGAAAACTCACACGCTCACGCGCCACTACGTCGCCGAGCTCGGATTGACGCTGCGGCCGTTCGTGCAATCGAACCCCGAAGCCTTCGTGTTCATGCGCGGGCGCCGCGAGCGCATGCAGGACGTGACGAAGCTCGGAGCGCTCTATGGGCTGGCTCCGGGCGAGCAGGGCAAATCGCCGGATGATCTGTGGGCCGCGTCGCTCGGTCGTCGCCTCGAGGCGATGACGAAGGATGAGCGAGCCGATCTCCTGCTGACCGAGCCCCGGACCGAGACCGTGCGACAACTCGATCGGCTCTCGCTTCGTCAGCTCCTCGAGGCCGAGACGCTCTCGGCCGAGGCCATCGAGCTCCTCGCCGTGGGCGCCGGCGTCGACACGCTGCTCGATGCGGCCGCGACCGAGCACCTGCGCGAGGAACACGTGGCGGTGTGGACGCAGGGATTCGACGAGATCGTCGGCGGGTCCGATCGGCTGCCCGTGGCCCTGGCGACCAAGCTCCGCAGCAAGCCGCGCATGGGCGCCCAGGTCATTCGCCTCGAGCAGGATCCGCTGAAGCGGAAGGCCGCCGCCGTCTACCGTGAAGCTGGGCGCCTGCGGCGCGTGGAGGGCGATTTCCTGCTGTGCACGCTCCCGTTCCCCGTGGTCGCGCGCATCGAGGTCGCCCCCGAGCTCTCGGGCGAAAAGCGCCGGGCCATCCGAGAGCTCGGCTACGACTCGGCCACCAAAATCCTGGCCGTGACCGGGCGTCGCTTCTGGGAGCAGGACGACCATATATATGGAGGCGGGACCTACACCGACCTGCCGACCGGGACGACCTGGTATCCCGGGGACAACGCCACGGCCCGCGATCCCCGGGTCTCGGCGGCGCCGGCGGTCTTCCTGGCCTCGTACAGCTGGGGCCAGACGGCGCGGCGGTGGGCGTCGATGGCCCACGGCGAGCGGAGCCACTCGGCCCTGCGTCATCTGGCTCGCGTTCACCCCCAGCTCGCGTCGCCCGACGTCGTCCGTCGCACCGCGAGCTGGAACTGGGACACCCACCCGTGGAGCGGCGGCGCGTTCGCCTGGTTCATGCCCGGACAGCACACGGCGCTCCACCGCCACGTCGTGGCTCCCGAGGGCCGCATCTACTTCGCGGGCGAGCACGCCTCGCTGACCCACACGTGGATGCAGGGCGCGCTGGAGTCCGCGCTGGTCGCCGTCCGCGAGATGCTGGCCGCGGCGTCGTCCTAGCGTGGCCCGAGCGTGCGCACGCCGCTCCGCCTGAGCTCGATCAGGCCGAGACCGTCTCTCAGCGTTCTGCTCCAGTCGTGCACGGGACGACGGGGCCTTCTCGATCGTGCGTTCAGCGACGAAGCCGAGACATACCGTGCGCCGGGGGCCATCGGCCGCGGTGCGGTCGAAGACCAGCCACTCGAAGCCGCGGCACCGACAGTCCCGATACCGGCCGCCCATGGCTCCGCCGACGGCACAGTCGTGGATCGAGAAGTAAGCCGCCACGGCAACGAGGATGAAGGGGGCGGCCAGCACGAGCGCTCGACGGAGCGACAACGTCGGCTCCTCTTCGTCTTCATGATAGGTGTGCACGGCGTGCGGGCGCAACGTCATCGCCGACGTGCCGCGACCGTGGTAGCTTGTGCTTTCCGAAGAGGAGAATCGCATGAGCGAGTTCCCCGACGTGACGGCGCGCATCGAGCTTCGTGACGGTATGAAGATCACGTGGCACCAGCCGATCGCGATGCACGACGGGATCGTGCTGCGCGCCGACGTCTTCGCGCCCATCGCCGAGGGCGCGTACCCGGCGATCCTCACGTACGGCGTCTACGCCAAGGGCCTCGCCTACCAGGAGGGCTATCCCCACCAGTGGAAGAAGATGGTCGAGGACCACCCGGAGATCCTCGAGGGCTCGACCAACAAGTATCAGAACTGGGAGGTCACCGACCCCGAGCGCTGGGTCCCTCACGGCTACGTCGTGATCCGCGTGGACTCGCGCGGCGCGGGCTGGTCGCCCGGTGTCATGGACTGCAACAGCACGCGCGAGATCGACGACCTCTACCAGTGCATCGAGTGGGCGGGCACACAGCCGTGGTGCAACGGCAAGGTCGGCATGCTCGGCATCTCGTACTACGCGAGCAACCAGTGGCGCGTCGCCGGCCTGCATCCGCCGCACCTGGCCGCCATCATCCCCTGGGAGGGCCAGAACGACCGCTATCGGGACTCCGGGTACCACGGCGGGATCCTCAGCGAGTTCCAGAAACTCTGGGCCAAGCACCAGGTCGTCAACATCCAGTACGGCCTCGGCGCGCGCGCGAAGAAGAATCCGAACACGGGCGAGTCGGTGGCGGGGCCGGTCACCCTCCCCGACGGGGACCTGGCCAAGAACCGTATCGACGTCTTCGAGGATCTCAAGAGGCATCCGCTCGACGACGAGTGGCACCGGTCCCGGTCCGCCGATCTCTCGAGGGTCACGCTGCCGCTGCTCACGTGCGCCAACTGGGGCGGCCAGGGCATCCACCCGCGCGGGAACTTCAACGGCTTCACCGAGACGCCGTCGACGCAGAAGTGGCTCGAGGTGCACGGCGACTCGCACTGGTCGCTGTTCTCGTCCGGCTACGGCCTGGCGCTGCAAAAAAAGTTCTTCGATCACTTCCTGAAGGGGATGGCGAACGGCTGGGAGAAGACGCCGCGGGTCACGCTGAACGTCCGCCATCCGGGTGAGAAGTTCGTGCTGCGTCACGAGCACGAGTGGCCGCTGGCCCGCACGAAGTGGACGAAGCTCTACCTCGACGTCGCCGGCCGGGCCCTGAGCCCGAAGGCGATCGACACGCCGGCCAAGATCCAGTACGAGGCCGACGGCCCGGGCGTCCTCTTCTCGATGACCCTCGACCGCCCGACCGAAATCACCGGTCCGCTCGCGGCCAAACTGTTCATCTCGTCATCGACCAGGGACGCCGACCTGTTCCTCGTGCTGCGCGTGTTCGATCCGGGCGGCAAGGAGCTGACGTTCATGGGGTCGACCGACCCCAACACGCCGATCGCCAACGGCTGGCTGCGCGCGTCGCATCGCCGCCTCGATCCCAAGAAGAGCAAGCCGTGGCAGCCGTACCACCCGCACGATCGCGTCGAGCCGCTGGCGCCGGGAGACGTTTACGAGTGCGACGTGGAGATCCTGCCCACCTCGATCGTGCTACCCGCGGGCTGGCGCGTGGCGTTGAACGTGCGCGGGCGCGATTACGAGTACGAGGGCGAGCTGTCGGAGTTCGGCAAGACCTTCCACTACGGCACGCGCGGCACGGGCGGCATGACCCACGCCGATCCGGACAGCCGTCCCGCCGCGATCTTCGACAACCGCGTGACCATCCACTCCGGCGGCGATCGCCAGTCGTGGGTGATGCTGCCGGTCATCCCCTCGTCGTAGTCGGCGTCCACGGGCCGGCGACCTCGTACGCCTCGCCTTCGCCGGCCCAGGGCGGCATGGTGATCGCGACGGCGCCCAGCGGCTCGTCACCGGACGAGCGAAATTGAAAGTGGGTGCCGAGCGGGATCGTGAGGCACACGCCGGCGGAGAGCGCCACCACCTCCTCGCGTCCCGCGAGCTTCCGCCACATCTCGCCCCGCCCGGTCACGACGAACCAGATCTCCTCCACGGTCCGGTGAGTCACCGCGCGGGACGTCTGGTTCGGCGGGAGCCGGAAGTGGGCCATGCTGCCGCCGTGGAGAGCGAGCAACACGCGAACCTCGGCTCCATCGGGCGCGACGGCGTCACGCGCGACCGGCAGGTGTTTCATCGCAAACGTGGACACGCGGGCCCTACGAGCCGGGATACTTCGTGAGAAATTCCCGGGTGCAGAACTGGACCGCTGTTGCAAGCTCGGCCTTGAGACGGCTCGCCCCGTTGCCGAGGAGCTCCTCGTAGGTGGGCGCCTCGTCCGACTTCTCGGGGTAGCTCGCGCAGCCGCCCTCGGCGATGACGTCGGCGGTGGTCGTCGCGATCAGCCTCATGCGAGCGCGGTAGACGACGCGGTACCGGGCCCAGTTCGACGAGAAATACATGAAGCCCCAGTGCAGGGTCTTGACGTCGAGCGCCAGGGGCGCCGTTTTGTAGGTGGCGGCCACGCTGGAGGCGTCGTTATCGGAGACGACGCCGGTACCGACTCCGACCGACCGGATGCCGTACCTGGCGGCCAGAGATCGCGCCAGCTCCTCGGCGATGGCATAGGCGGGATCGTCGATCGCGTGCTCCTTCACGAGCTCGTTTCCGGCGCTGACCATCGCGGCGCCCGCGACGGCTCCGCCGAGCGGCCCGAACAGGGCGCCCGCGCTGATCTTGCCCGCCGTCATCGCGCTGAAGTCCGGCAACGGCCGCTTGACGACGACGACGTCCTGGCCGGTGATCTTCGGAATGGCTCGTTGATCGAGCGGAATGTCCTTCACCGAGACGCAGCCGGTAACGTCACGGTGAGCGCCACGAGGACGAGGAGCCCTCTCGGCATTACTTCAGCACCGCCCCGTACGTCATGTTCCTGAGCACGGCGCGAGAGGGGACGCGCTGCTTGGGCGACTGCATCATGAACACGACGAACATGTCGGTCTTGGGGTCGACCCAGAAGTACGTTCCGCCGGCGCCGCCCCAGAAGTAGTCGCCGGCCTCGCCCTGGTAGGAGGCCAGGCCCACCTCGCGTCTCACGGCGAAGCCAAGCCCGAAGCCGTAGCCATCGCCCGGCAGATAGAGCGGCCCCGGAACGACCCGCGAGCCGAGATGATCCGACGCCATGTACGCGACCGTGCGCGGGCCGAGGTAGCGCCGACCGTCGAGCGTGCCGCCGTTCAGCAGCATCTGGAGGAACCGCGCGTAGTCGGCCGCCGTCGACACCATGCCGCCGCCGCCTGACTCGGCCCGGCGCGGCACCCGTGGATCGTTGAACTCGACGCTGATGCCGATCGTGCGGTCGTCTTTGAACGGCTCGGCCACCCGCGCCTGCCTGGCCGGATCGGTCACGTAGAAGCTCGTGTCTGGCATACCGAGCCGGTCGAGCAGCCGCGCCTTCTCGAACTGGTAGAGCGTCTGGCCGGAGACCACCTCGACCAGGCGTCCCAGCACGTCGGTCGAGTGGCTGTACTCCCAGGTCGTACCCGGCTGGTAGGCGAGCGGCAGCCTGGCGATGCGCTCGATCAGGTCGGCGTTGCTCAGATCGGCGTTCCCCAGGTCGGCCTCGAGGTACGCCTTCTTCACCAGCGAGCTGCCGAAGAAGCCGTAGGTGAAGCCCGAGCTGTGCCGCATCAGATCCTGAACGGTGATGGGCGCCTTCGCCGGCACCAGGTCGAGCGCGTCGCCCTTCTCGACGCCGACGTTCATCTTGGCGAATGCCGGCATGTACTTCGCGATCGGATCGCCGAGCGAGATGCGGCCCTCCTCGACGAGCATCATGGCCGCCACCGTGGTCACCGGCTTGCTCATCGAGTAGATGCGAAAGATCGTGTCACGCGTCATCGGCGCCCCGCTGGCGGGATCGCGCTTGCCGAGCGCTTCGAAGTACGCGACCTTGCCGTGGCGGGCGATCAGCAGCACGGCGCCGGGGATCTTGTTTTGCTCGATCTCGCTGCCCAGCCACTTCGTGATGCGCTCGAGCCGCTCGGACGACAGCCCGACGGCGTCCGGCTTGACCCGCGGCAAGTCCTGGGCTGCGGCGACGCCAGGCGCCACGCCCATCACCACGACGATCATCAACGCGACGAAACGCTGGTTCATGATTCCCCCCGCTCGGCGGCTTGGGCGGCATCATAGCCGATCGAGTCGTGGTAGGTTCGACCCACCGCCCTGTCGGCCGGCAAGGAGGCACCGGATGAGCGAGATCCGCGATGGCATGCGCCTCGAGTGGCACGTCCCGATCACGATGGACGACGGCATCGTGCTGCGCGCCGACGTGTATCGCCCGATCCCCGACGGCCGCTACCCGGTGATCCTCTCCCACGGCGTGTACGCCAAGGGGCTCTCCTACCAGGAGGGCTACCCGATGCAATGGCAGAAGATGGTCCTCGACCATCCGGAGATCCTCGAGGGATCGACCAACAAGTATCAGGCGTGGGAGGTGACCGACCCCGAGCGCTGGGTGCCCCACGGCTACGCCATCGTTCGTGTGGACTCGCGCGGCTCCGGCTGGTCGCCTGGTTACCTCGATCCGCTCTGCCCGCGCGAGGACGACGACCTCGCGGCCTGCATCGAGTGGGCGGGGACGCAGCCGTGGAGCAACGGCAAGGTCGGGATGCTCGGCATCTCGTACTACGCCGTCAACCAGTGGCGCGTGGCCGCCAAGCACCGGCCCCGTCACCTGGCCGCGATCATCCCGTGGGAGGGCTTCAACGACTTCTATCGCGATCCCGCTTACCACGGCGGCATCCTCAGCGAGTTCATGAAGCGGTGGGCCCCGATCCAGGCGCTCACCGTGCAGCACGGGCTCGGCATTCGCGCGAAGAAGAACCCGAACACCGGCGAGTCGGTGGCGGGGCCCGAGACGCTGCCCGACGACGACCTCGCCAAGAACCGCACCGATCCTCACGTGGACCTGCTGGCCCATCCGCTCTGCGACGACTGGCACAAGGAGCGCTCCGCCGATCTCTCCCAGGTCACGGTCCCGCTGCTGTCTTGCGCCAACTGGGGAGGCCAGGGCATCCACCCGCGCGGCAACTTCAACGGGTTCCTGCAGGCGTCATCGCCGCAAAAGTGGCTCGAGGTCCACGGCGAGTCGCACTGGGCGCTGTTCTCGTCGGGCTACGGCCTCGCGCTCCAGAAGAAGTTCTTCGATCACTTCCTGAAGGGCCTCGACAACGGCTGGGACAAGACGCCGCCGGTGACGCTGAACGTCCGCCATCCCGGGGAGAAGTTCGTGCTGCGTCACGAGCACGAGTGGCCGCTGGCCCGCACGCAGTGGACGAAGTTCTATCTCGATCCAGCCACGCGGGCGTTGACCGGGGCGCCGGGAGCGCGCGGCACCGTGGAGTACGACGCGCTCGGCCCGGGCGTGACGTTTTCGATGACGATGGGCCGCGAGACCGAGGTCACCGGCCCGCTGGCCGCCAAGCTCTTCGTCTCGTCATCCACCGCCGACGCCGACCTGTTCCTGATCCTCCGCGTCTTCGATCCGAATGGCCGGGAGCTCACGTTCTTCGGCTCGACCGATCCGCACACGCCCATCGCCAACGGCTGGCTGCGCGCGTCGCATCGTCGCCTCGACCCGAAGAAGAGCACGCCGTGGCAGCCCTACCATCCGCACGATCGCGTCGAGCCGCTGACGCCCGGACACGTGTACGAGTGCGACGTCGAGATCCTGCCCACGTGCATCGTCGTGCCTGCGGGCTGGCGCGTGGCGCTCACCGTGCGGGGCAAGGACTACGAATACGAGGGCGACCTGGACGCCTTCGGAAAGAGCTTCCACTACAGCACGCGGGGCACCGGCGGCATGACTCACAACGATCCGATCAGCCGGCCCCGCGACGTCTTCGGCGGCGCCGTGACGCTGCACACCGGCGGCGATCGTGCGTCCTACGTGCTCCTGCCGATCATCCCGGCCCGGTGAGGCCTCCCAAACGGCTCGATCAGAACGGCTCGATGCGCCAGACCGGCCCCATGAAGTAGAGCGGGCCTTCCGCCTTCAAGAAGGCCGGGGCCTCGCCGGGGAGGATCCAGCAGCGCAGGCTGGGGAGATCGAAGAGGAGCAGCGACGCGAAGAACCCGAGCTCGGGCTTGACGATGTAGCGCATGGCCTGCATCGGTGACTCGTTGAGCGTGACCTGCTCGTCGGCCATCGGCGTGAGCCGAAGCTTGACGACCCGTGGCTTCGGCGTGAAGGCGACCATGCTCACCGTATCGCCGGTGCTGGCCGGAAGGTTCTTCAGGATCAGCGTCAGCATCCCGTTGTACGCGTCGTCCGGCACCTCGAACTTGCCCTCGAGGATTTCTTCGGGACTGTCTTCGTCGCCGCGATGGCGAACCGAATACACCCCGCTCTGACGGTCGATCGCGGCTTCCAGCGTCTCCGGGAACGAGGGCCCTTTCTGGATGAGACGGTAGCTCTCCATCCGGAAGACCCCGCGCTGGGAGAAGACCACGCTCTCATCGTGGACGGAGCCATCCTTGAAGCGGAACAGCAGCCGGCTGTGGACACGATCCTCACGGGCGACCTGGACGAAGTCCCCGAACGCCAGCGTCTTGCCCTCGAGCGACCGGACGGCCGGGAAGGCCCGCGTCACCCCTTCCGGGAACCGGACAGCAACCGGCTCGCTCCAGGCCGTGGCCGAGAGCCAGAGGAAGAAACTGAGCCCGAGGAGGGCCGCTCGCCCGAATCGCATCCGCCACAGGCTAAGCGGGTGGACCCGGCGGATAAATCCACCGCGCGATATAGGAACCTATATCGCGCGATAGAGATTGGCTACGCGCCGGTCGATCCCTGGGCGCCCGAGGGAATGTCCCCGTAGCTCTGGACCGTCACCCGGCCATTCGAGGCCGTGAGCCAGTGTCCGCGGGGAAGCTTGCTGATGCCGCAGATGATCGAATGGGGCTCGGGAACGAGGTCGAACTCCAGCGAGCGCGACACGGTGAGCTCGAGCTCGTGCGTCACGGCCGGGTGGGCCAGAACCGCGCGCAACTCGGAGCCGAAGATCAGCCATCCCTTGGCCACCGCGTAATACAACCGCTTCTCGCCGACGGGATCCCGCGCCAGGAAGAGCTGCTGCCGCTGCTGATCCCAGATCGCCAGCGCGAAGACCCCGCTGAACAAGGGGAGACACTGGTCCCCGAACTCCTGCCAGGCGTGGGCGACGACCTCGGTGTCCCCGGTCGTCACGAACTGATGACCTCGGCTTATCAGCTCGTCGCGGATGCTGGGGAAGTTGTAGATCACGCCGTCCAGGACGACGTGCACCGAGCCATCCTCGTTGGTAACAGGCCGGTCGCTCTGCTCGCCGGCTCTTCGGAGCCGCCGGGCCACGCCGAGCCCGAAGCGGTCGTCGACGTAGTATCCCCACGCGTCGCCACCCAGGTGCTGCAGTGACCGTGTCATCCGCTCGAGCACGCTCGGATCGGGACGTTCGGACCAGGGCGCGAGAAAGCCGGCAATGCCGCTCATGGCGCGTCCCCGTCCAGTTTTCGGGCATCGATCGAATACGTGATTCCAGCGCTCATACCGCCTCCATTCATCGGAGGGACGTAGTCTCATGGCCGTTGCCACCCTCGCGTGAGAGAGGGGGCGTTGTGGACCACCGCGAGCAGGCTGGCTTCGCCGGCTGGCGGCGGCGCGACGTGGCGTGAGCTACGCGGTCGGAGGAGCCCGGGCGGTCTGCGGGGAGGGGTCGGTGAGGTGGGCCGCCGTGTCGTCCCCGGGAGAAACGACGGCCACGACGACCTCGACATAGTCGCCGCTGCTGGTTGATGCGCTTTCGATGACACTCTGCAGGCTGAGGGCGGCCAGGACCTCGGAGTCGAAGTCCCCGTCGAAGATCCCGTCGGTCCACGCCTCGTACGTGGCGGCGCCCGCGAAGGGCGTCAACACGACGACGGCGAGGAGGAGAAGTACGCTCAGCCTGAGACCAGCATGCATTGTATCGAGAGTACTCGATAACCGAGGGGTCCCACAAGACAAAGTTGAGAAAATCTTTACCTACTCGAGCCCGTACTGGCCCCACTGGGCGTCCACGCGATCCAGATCTTCCTTGGGCGGGACCGAGCGCGCCGGGAACTTGTGCTTGCGCGTCGCATCGACGCCGACTTTGGACGAGGCGATGGTCTTCCGATCGGCGGAGTCCGCATCTTCGGACACCGAGGGATCGAGGGCCACCCCGGCGGTGTCCCGGTTGATGTAGACGTCTCGCGCCGGCTGGACGTGCCAGGACATCGCCCACAGCACCTGGAAGTAGTCGCGCACGTCGATGTCGTCGTCGACGACCACCACCCACTTCGACCACGACGGGTCATAGGCCCACACCGCCCACATCGCGCGCTGGGGGAGTCCGGGGTGGTCACGGCGCAGCGAGATGGCGAGGAACGCCGCGCCCCCGCCTGCCTCCAGGAGATGGACGTCTCGCACCGGAAGCCTCAGGTCCCGGGTCAGGTGCTTGAACAGGGCCACGTCGCGCCCGGTCCCGCGAATGCAACTCGACTCGCTCGGCGGCATCTGGCTGAAGAAGGCCTGATAGATGGGGTCGACCCGGTGGGTGATCGCGGTGACCTCGATGACGAAGCTCGGCCCCGACGCGCCCATGTAGCCGGTGTACTCGCCGAACGGCCCTTCCGGCTCCCGCACACCCGGCGGGATGAAGCCCTCGACGACGATCTCGGCGTGGGCCGGTACCTCGAGGTCGTTGGTCTCGCAGGCGACCACCTCGAGCGGCTCGCCGCGCAGGCCGCCGGCGACGCCGAACTCGTCGCCGCGCACCCGAGCCACCGACGTGAGCGACACGGGCGGATCACACCCGATCACGACGGCGCAGGGCGTCGGTCTCCCCTGCTTTTCGTTCTTCATGATGTGCGGGTACATGTCGCGCCAGGCGTTGCTCAGAAAGATGCCGTACTTCCGCGGCCCCTTCTGCATCAGCCGATACGTCCCCACGTTGCGCTCGCCGGTCTCGGGATCCTTCGAGACCACGCACGGCGCGGTGACGTAGGGCGCAGGATCCTGGCCCCGGGTCCAGATGCAGAGCGGGAGCTTCGTGATGTCGGCCTGGTCGCCCTTCAGCACGACGTCCTTCACCGGGCCGCGATTCACGCGCACGGGCGGTATCGGCTTCGTCTGAGCGTCCGCCCACTTGTCGGCGATCTTGTCCACGGTCGTCTGGAGCGAGAGGGCGTAGACCTCGGGCGAGGCCCCGAGGACTCCGGCCACCAGGGGCATCGAGAAGCCCTTGATGCGCTCGAACATCACCGCGGGCCGACGGGCCGGTGGGATCCGCTGGAACACGCGGCGCATGACCGCGGTGACCTCCCAGTCCGCATCCACTTCCTTCTTCACGTGGTGCAGCTTGCCGCGCCGCTCGAGCGTGCTGAGGTAATCCCGCAGGTCCCGGTAGGCCATGGCGGGAATTATAATTGACCAGCGCGGCCGCGCCCATGCCTACGAGATTCGCCGGACAACCCCTCAAGCGCCTGGAAGATCCACGGCTGCTGCGCGGCCAGGCGACGTTCCTCGACGACCTGCGTCTGTCCGGCGCGCGTGACGTCGCGTTCGTCCGCAGCATCCATCCCCACGCACGCTTTCGGATCGACGCCTCCGCGGCCCGCGCCATCGCCGGGGTGGTGGGCGTCTTCGTCGGCGGCGATCTTCACCCGGCCAAAGAGATTCCCACCGTCATCGATCACCCGGCGCTCAGACCGTGCCGTCACCCGCTGCTGGCCGACGATAAAGTCCGCTACGTGGGCCAGCCGATCGCCGCCGTCGTGGCCGACAACCGCTACCTCGCCGAGGACGGCGCCGAGGGCGTGAAGGTCCAGTACGATCCGCTCCAGGCCGTGCCCGACGCTCGCGCGGCCGTCGCCGCGGGCGCCGCGCGCCTGCACGACGATCTCGAGGCGAACATCGCGGCCGACTTCACCGTGCGGGTCGGCGATGCCGACGCGGCCTTCCGCTCGGCGGACGTGACGACGCGCGCAACGTACTACGTTCACCGCTATACGGGGATGCCGCTCGAGACCCGTGGCGTCGCCGCCGTCTGGGATGCCGGCACCGGTCAGCTCACGCTGTGGTCGTCGACGCAGTGGCCCCACACATTGCGAGACGCCCTGCGTGACGTGCTGCGACTGCCCGAGCACCGGATCCGCGTCGTCGCGCCGGACGTCGGCGGGGGCTTCGGCGTCAAGCAGGAGATCTACCCCGAGGAGATCGTGCTCGCGCGCCTGGCCATGCTCCTGCACTCACCGGTGAAGTGGGTCGAGACGCGCCGCGAGCATCTCCTGACGGCCGCCCACGCGCGAGAGCAGTGGCACGATGTCGAGCTCGCCGCCCGGCGTGATGGCACCATCCTCGCCCTGCGTGCCGAGATCCTGGCCGACGTCGGCGCGTACACACGGAGCCTCGGCGTGCTCTGTCCTTCACTCACCGCCGCCAGCCTGCCCGGAGCCTATCGCATCCGCGATTACACCTGTCGGGTGCGCGCGGCCCTCACCTGCAAGGCGCCGGCGGCAGCGTATCGCGGGGCCGGCCAGCCCGAGGCGGTGTTCGCGATCGAGCGCGCCCTCGATCACCTCGCCCAGACGCTCGGGATCGATCCCGGCGAGCTCCGGCGACGCAACTTCATCGGGCGCGACGAGTTTCCGTGGGAGGTCGGAACCGCATCGGCGCAGGTTCCCGTGACCTACGACAGCGGCGACTACCAGGCCGCGCTCGACACCGCGTTGATGCTGAGCCGGTACGACGAGCGCCGCGCCGCGCAAGCCGTCGAGCGCGCGAAGGGAGCGCGTGGCCGACTGCTCGGCATCGGCGTCGCCGCGTATGTCCTGCTCACCGGGCTCGGTCCCCACGAGGGGGCGGTGTTGCGCGTGGATCCGGGCGGCGGCGTGCTCCTCGTCACCGGCGCCTCGCCCCACGGCCAGGGCACGGCCACGATGCTGGCCCAGGTCGTGGCCGATGAGCTCGGCATCCAGCCGCACGAGGTCTCCGTGAGACACGGCGATACCGCGTTGATCCCGTTCGGCGTCGGAACCTACGCGAGCCGTAACGCCGTCGTCGCGGGCAGCGCGGCCCTGATCGCGGCGCGCATCGTCGCGGTCAAAGCCAGGCGATTGGCCGCCCATCTCCTGGAGGTCAGTGACGCCGACCTCGAGCTGGCCGACGGCGTCGTCCGTGTCGTCGGCGCGCCCGATCGCCGGCTCTCCCTGACCGAGCTGGCGACGGCGTGCGCGCCCGGCTCACCCCTGCCCGAGGGCATGGAACCCGGTCTCGAGGCGACACACTACTTCGCGGCACCTCGCGCCACCTTTGCCAGCGGCGTCCACATCGCGATCGTCGAGATCGAACGCGAGACCGGACGGATCGCGATCGTCGATTACACGGTCGTGAGCGACGCCGGCCGGGTGATCAATCCCCTCATCGTCGAGGGCCAGATCCACGGCGGTGTCGCCCAGGGCGTGGGCGGTGCGCTCTACGAAGAGCTCGTATACGACGAGCAGGGTCAGCCGCGCACTCAATCCCTGCTGGAGTACGTGATGCCGACCGCGGAGCAGGTCCCGTCGATGAAGATCGCCAACCTGGTCACGCCCAGCCCGCTCAACCCGCTCGGCGTCAAGGGCATCGGCGAAGCCGGCGCCCTGGCCCCGCCGGCGGCCATCACGGCCGCCGTCGAGGATGCGTTGCGGCCCTTCGGTGCCCGCATCACGTCCACCCCGCTGCGGCCCGAGGACATTTTCCGCCTGATGCATTCCGCCTGATGCAGGGCGCCGGGAGAGATCCATGGAGGCCTTGATCCGCGAGTGGCTCAACATCGGGCTCCGCTGGGTCCACTTGATCGCCGGCATCGGCTGGATCGGCACCTCGCTCTACTTCATGTGGCTGGACGCCAGCCTCACGAAGCCCGATCCGCCGCGCTCGCGCGTCGAGGGCGAGGCATGGCTGCTCCACAGCGGGGGTTTCTATCTGGTTGAACGGCGGCAAGTGCCCCCGGGCCAGCTGCCCTCACCGATCCACTGGTTCAAGTGGGAAGCGGCCATGACGTGGCTCACGGGCTTCCCGTTGCTGGTCCTCATCTACTACACGACACGCGGCGTGTACCTCGTCGATCCCGCCGTCTCGTCGGTCACGCCAGGCACCGCCGTCCTCGTCGGCATCGGCCTCCTCGTTATTTCATGGGCCGTCTACGACCTCCTGTGGACGTCGCCGCTCGCGCGAGAGGGCGGGCGCGGGGCCGCCGTGCTGTCGTGGATCCTGCTCGTCGCCGTCGTGTACGCGCTGACGCACGTGCTGAGCGGCCGGGCCGCGTACGTCCACGTGGGCGCGATGCTCGGCACGATCATGGTCGCCAACGTCTGGATGCGGATCGTGCCCGCTCAGCGCGAGATCATCGCCGCCGCCGAAGCGGGCCGGACGCCCGACCGCACGCTGTCCACGCGCGCCAAGCAACGCTCGACGCACAACAGTTACGTGACGTTTCCCGTGATCTTCACGATGCTGAGCAATCACTATCCGGGGACGTACGGCCATCCGCTCAACTGGCTGATCCTCGTCCTGTTGATCGTGGTGGGGGCCGGCGTCCGGCACGTGATGATCGCCCGCGAGAAGGGCCGGCCGGCCGACTGGTGGCTCGTGCCCGTGACGGCCGCGCTGGCCGCGGTGGTCTATCTCACCTCGCCGGCGTGGCTCGCGGCAAGCCCGCGGGGCGGCGATCCGGTCGCCTTCGCCGCGGTGAAGGACGTCATCGATCGCCGGTGCGTCTCCTGCCACTCGCGGACGCCGACCGACGACATCTTCCGGATCGCGCCCAACGGCGTCACGTTCGATACGCCGGAGAGCATCCGCGCCCGCGTCGAGACGATCCGCGACCGCACGGTCGTGCTGAAGAACATGCCGCTCGGGAACAAGACGGGCATGACCGATGCCGAGCGCGGCCTGCTCGCGCGCTGGCTCGATCAAGAAGCGCGGTGATCTCGAGAAGCGCGGTGATACCATCGCCGCCATGAAACGCGCCGGACTCATCATCACGTTCGGGCTGCTCATCGCCTCGACCGCATTTGCCCAGCCGTCGGGAATGATCGGCACCAATCCGCCCGGTAGCGTGCTCTACGTCGTCGGCAACGCGCTGACCAAGGTGGCGACCGAGTCCGGCACGGCACGGCTCACCGTGCAGCCCTACGCCGGCAGCAGCACGTTCCTGCCCATGCTGGAGTCCGGCGAGCTCGAGCTGGGCGTGAACAATGCGATCGACGTCGGCCTCGCCTACAACGGGCCCGGCTTCAAGATCGGCGGACGCAATCCGTTTCCTCACACACCCGGGCTGCGGCTGGTGATGCGCGCATTCCCCTTGATGGTGGCGCCCGTCGTGCGGCGCGATTCGCCGATCAAGACGATCCAGGACGTGAAGGGCAAGCGCGTCACCGGTGAATATCCGGCCAACCTTGCCATCTGGTACAACCTCTTCGGCGAGCTCTCGAGCGCCGGCCTCTCGTGGAAGGACGTGCGGGTGGTGCCGGTGGCCGGTCTCAACGAAGGCATCGACGCGCTGGTCCAGGGCCGCGCCGACGTGTCCACTTACGCCATCAACGGCGCCAAGGTCCGCGAGGCCGACGCGAGCGTCGGCGTCCGCCATCTCTCCATCGATTGCTCACCCGAGGGTGAGAAGCGCCTGCGCGCGGCCGTGCCCGGCTACTATCCGCGGCGCGTGAAGAAGGAGGAGGCGGCCGCGGTCGTCGACGACGTCTGCGTGGTCGCCTACGACGCGTACGTCATCGCCGGCAAGGGGGCCAGCGACGCCCTCGTGGAGGGCTTGCTCAAGGCCATCTGGAACGACGGTGCCAAGCTCGCGCCGTTCCACCCACTGCTCCGCGAGTGGAGCCGGGAAAAGATGGCCGGCGCCGAGATCACGATCCCGTACCACCCGGCGGCGATGCGCTTCTATCGCGAGCACGGCGCCTGGACGGCCGAGGTCGAGCAGGCGCAGCAACGCCTGATCAAAGGCGGGCGCTGATCCGCGCCACCGCCTCTTCGGTCTGCTCGCGGGAGCCGAAGGCGGTCAGGCGGAAGTACCCCTCGCCGCTCGGGCCAAAGCCCGAGCCTGGCATCCCCACGACGTGGGCCTCGGCCAGCAGCTTGTCGAAGAAATCCCACGACGAGAGCCCGGCCGGGGTGCGCACCCACAGGTAGGGCGCGTTGCGGCCGCCGTACACGGTGAGCCCGGCCGCCATCAGGCCGTCGCGGATGATCGCGGCGTTCTCCATGTAATAGTCGATCAGCCGCCGGACCTGCTTCTGGCCATCGGGCGTGTACGCGGCGGCCGCCGCCTTCTGGACGATGTAAGGCGCGCCGTTCGACTTGGTCGACGTGCGACGTAGCCACAATGTGTTGAGACTCACGGCCTCGCCGCGCGCAGTCCGGCCCTGCGCTTCCTTCGGCACGACCGTGTAGGCCAGGCGCAGCCCGGTGAAGCCCGCGCTCTTCGAGAAGCTCCGGCACTCGATGGCGACCTCGCGCGCGCCGGCGATCTCGTAGATCGAGTGGGGCACGTCGGCGTCTCGGATGTAGGCCTCGTAGGCGGCGTCATAGAGGATGGTCGCCTCGTGGGCGCGCGCGTAGTCCACCCAGCGCTGCAGGGCCTCGCGGGTCATCACGGCCCCCGTGGGGTTGTTCGGATAGCAGAGATAGATGAGGTCGACGCGACGATCGGGCAAGGCCGGCAGGAAATCGTTGTCGGCGGTGCACGGCAGGTACACGAAGCCCGCGTAGCGCCCGCTCTCGTCGGCGCGCCCGGAGCGCCCGGCGATGACGTTGCTGTCGGCGTAGACCGGATAGACGGGATCCATGAGCGCCACCACGCACTCGGTGGCGAAGATCTCCTGTAAATTCGCGCTGTCGCTCTTGCCCCCATCGCTGATGAAGATCTCGTCCACGGTGACGTCGACGCCCCGCGAGCCGAAATCGTGAGTCGCGATCTCGGCGCGCAGGAACTCGTATCCCACATAGGGCCCGTAGCCCTTCAACGTCTCCGCTCGGCCCTGCTCGCGCGACGCCTCTTCGAGGGCGTGCACCACCGCCGGCGGCAACGGCCGGGTGACGTCGCCGATGCCGAGCGAGATGACGCGCGCGTCGGGATGGATCTCGCGAAACGCCTGCGTGCGCCGCTTGACCTCGGCGAAGAGGTAGCTCGCCTGCAGGTTCAGGTAGTGCTCGTTGATCCGAGGCATCGGCGGATTCTAGCAGACGCTCTCGACCGTGCGCCCGCGGTACAGTAGCCCAGCGTGGAAGCTCGCGATCTGACGCAGGGCCTCTTGTGGTTCGCCGCGTTCCTGTTCTCGACGACCGTGCACGAGGCCATGCACGCGCTGGCCGCTCTGCGTGGTGGCGATCGCACCGCGTATCTGGGCGGACAGGTCTCGCTGTCGCCGATTCCTCACATACGACGCGAGCCGATCGGCATGCTCGGCGTCCCGCTTCTCACCGCGTTCACCAATGGCTGGGCCGTCGGCTGGGCGAGCACGCCGTACGACCCGGTCTGGGCGGCTCGCTATCCGCGCCGGGTCGCGCTCATGGCCGCGGCCGGTCCGACCGGAAATCTGCTCATCGCCGTGCTCGCCCTCGTGTGTTTGAGGGCCGGCCTCGCCGCCGGCGTGTTCGTCTCACCCCGTCAGGTGAGCTTCCACCACCTGGTCGAGGCCGCGAGTGGAGCGCCGTGGCTCACCGCCGTCGGCGAAGTCCTCACCGTGCTCCTCGTGCTCAACGTCTTCCTCTTCGTCTTCAATATCCTGCCGTTCCCGCCGCTGGACGGCGCCTCCGTGCTCGGCGGTCTCGTGCCCGAGCGCGCGGCCGTCGCCGTCCGCGGGTTCACCGGGAATCCGATCTTCTCGCTGCTCGGCATCCTCGTCGCCTGGCAGGTGTTCCCGAAGATCGCCGGACCGATCTTCGGCGGCCTGCTCAGACTCGTCCATCCGCACGATCGCTTCTTCTGAGCGTCGGGAAGCTTGTGATGCGATTCGCCCAGTTTGAAGCCACCGGGCGCTCAAGTCCCGCCGCGCCGCGCTCGGAAAACGCGGGGCTCCGGTGGGTGGCGCGGTATCCTCTCGGTGATGTCGGCGCTGGCCCCGTGGCTGCTCAGCGTGTTGCGCGTCGTGACGGCGCTGCTCTACATCCCGCACGGGACCTCGAAGATCTTCGGGTTCCCGCGGGCCGGCAGTGGAGCGACCGTGGAGATCTATTCGCTCTTCGGCCTCGCGGGAAGCCTCGAGATCGTCGGTGGCGCCCTGATTCTCGTCGGGCTCTTCACTCGCCCGGTCGCGTTCGTCCTGTCGGGGGAAATGGCGTCCGCGTACTTCATGGCCCACTTCCCGCGAAACCTCCACCCGATGCTGAATCAGGGCGAGCTGCCGATCCTCTTCTGCTTCATCTACCTGTATCTCGCGTTCGCCGGCGCGGGCCCGCTGAGTCTCGACCGCCTCCGCAAGAAGACCCCGTAGTCTCCCCTTACAGCTCGTCGTCTCGATCGAGGTGATTGACGGCTAAGTAGCCGCTTCTGAAGACCCAACGAGGCGTGGCCTGCTTAATGCACTCACGGCGGGCATGAACTCGAAAGGGAAGCGACCAGAAGCACTCACCGCGGGCATGGAAACCGGGGTGTGGCCGCAAGAGCGGGAGTGCCTCGTGTGTGGTGAACGTCGTTTGGCGAAGTGGGCCGGAGATCGTCTCCACAACCGGTGCCGCCGCGATCTCGATCGAGTGGACCGGACGCCGGAGCACCGCGTCGCCTACTCGGTCTGAGCCCTCCGGTCGCGTCAGGCGCCTTGCGCCCGCGCACCGTCCATGACCACCTGGAGCTGATCTCGGTTACGCAACGATCCCACCGAGCGCTTGTGATCCGCGGAGCGAAGCACCTGCCCCAGGACGACGTGAGGATGATGGAGCCGACCGAAGAGGTCGGCCAGGAACGCCGCGTCCTCGTCGCTCACGTCTGAAAACGGCGCACGCTTGCGGACCACGGCCAGGGCAGTCAGGAGGCTCTCCTTCCTGTCCCGGGTCGCCCGATACGTCTTGAGGTAGGTCTTCGCGAAGACGATCTGCACGTCTTGCTCGGGCCGCATCCTCAAGACCAGGACGGCGGCGGTGACGAGCAGGACGAGGGTCAGCGCCAGCACGCAAAAGAGTAAGCTCATCACCGCCTTCTACTATCAAGCCTTGTGCCGAAAAAAAGGCTCAGTATTTTCAGTGAAATAGGCGGCCCACCCCGCAGGGATCGCGTCACGGAACGCGCGGGCGTGTCAGGAAACCGAACAGACCGAGACGCTCCTCACCGCTGACGGGCGACCACCAGAGCACGGAGAGCTTCGACGGCACGTGAGCGATCACTGGCGCGCCGGACGAGGTGGGTCGTGACGCGCCAGGGGCGCGGACGGAGCCGGTGGGCACGCACCGTCGCCCGGGCGACCGAGGCGAGCAGGACCGAGCGCGGTGCCAGCGCATACCCGACGTTGGCGGCCACGCAGGCGAGCATCGCGTGGTACGAGCCGACCTCGAAGACCCGGTCCGGCCGGAGGCCCCTCGTCGCGAGCCAGTCCTGGATGCATGCCCGGTAGGTGCAGCCAGCACCGAACGTCACCAGGGTCTTGCCCCGAAGCTCGTCGGCGCCGGGACGGCGCACCGACGGATGGGTCACGAGGACGAGCTCCTCGACGAACGCGATGTCGGCCACGAGACCCGGCTCAGCGACGTCGCCGGCGACGAACGCGGCGCTGAGGTCGCCGGCGCGCACCTGGGCCATCAGCACGCCCGAGGTCGCGGTCACCAGGTGCACGTCGAGCGCGGGATATTTCGCGTGCAACGTCGACAGCAGGCGCGGCAGGTGGACGGCGGCCGTGCTCTCCATGGCACCGATGAGCAACCGACCCCGCGGCGGATACGCGCTGAGATCGGCCCGGGCCTCCTCGGCCAGGGCCAGCAGGCGCTCGGTGTAGTCGAGGAGGCGGCGCCCCTCGGGCGTCGGCGACATCCCTCGCCGTCCACGCACGAAGAGCGACACGCCCAGGGTGGACTCGAGCCGCTTGACGCGCGCGGTCACGTTCGACTGGACGCGGTGCAGACGGTGGGCCGCCCGGGTCACCCCACCCGTCTCGGCCACGGCCCTGAAGAGTCGCAGGTCGGAGAGCTCGATGTCACGTTCTCCTGGAGAGATCGTATCGTTCACGATTATTCATTTTACGAGAAGGCTGGACGCCGGCAAGCTCTGTCCGAGAGCCTCGACTCTCGGAGGTGTCCGATGTCACTCCAGACCGTCCTGACCCGTCGTTTGGGTCTCCAGCATCCGATCATCCAGGCGCCGCTCGCCGGTGGAGGCGATACGCCGGACCTCGTGGCGGCTGTTGCCGAGGCGGGCGCGCTCGGGTTCATCGGGGCTGCGTACCTGACGCCGCCGCAGATCGCCGAGGCGGCGAGGGCGGTCCGGGCCCGCACGGCTCGGCCGTTCGGCATCAACCTCTTTGCGCCGCTGCCGGCACCGCCCGAGCTCCCGGACGCGAGCCCGGCGCTCGAGCGCGTGGCCCCGTTCTACGCTGAGCTCGGGCTGGCGCCGCCCTCGATCCCGGCGTCGGCCAGCGGCACCTTCGACGACCAGCTCCGAGCGGCGCTCGAGAGCGGAGCATCGGTCTTCAGCTTCACGTTCGGCGTGCTTCCGGAGAGCGCACGCGATGCGGTGAAGGAACGCGGGATGTTCCTGATCGGCACGGCGACGACCGTCGACGAGGCCCTCGCGCTCGAAAAAGCTGGCGTCGAAGCCATCGTCACGCAGGGCAGCGAGGCCGGTGGTCACCGGGCAACGTTTGCGGGCGACTTCGACGGAGCGATGGTGGGGACGATGGCCCTCGTGCCCCAGGTCGTCGATGCCGTCGCGGTCCCCGTGATCGCGTCGGGCGGAATCATGGACGGGCGCGGGATCGCGGCGGCGCTCGCCCTCGGCGCCGGCGCCGTGCAGATGGGCACCGCGTTCCTGACGTGTGACGAGGCCGGGATTCCCGAGGCCTACAAGGCCGCCATCATCGGGGCCCGCGAGCACGACACGCGGATCACGCGCGCCTTTTCGGGTCGCCCGGCACGCGGCATCGTCAACCGCTTCATGCTCGAGGTCGAGCGGGCGGGTGGCGCCGACGCCATCCTGCCTTTTCCACTCCAGAACGCCTTGACGCGACCGCTCCGGACCGCGGCAGCTCGACAAGGCCGTGCGGAGTTCCTGTCACTGTGGGCGGGGCAAGCTTCCCGGCTGGCGCGGCGCCAGAAGGCGGCCGCTCTGGTCGCACGGCTGGCCGACGAAGCCGAGGCCGCCGTGGCGCGGCTCGCCAAATGAACGGGGCACTCCCTTGGAACGGCCTGGGCGTTCCTGGCCGCGGTCCTGGTCATCGTCGCGTGGGCGGCGCTCGGGCCCCGCTACGGCTACTCCGACACGTGGCAGCTCGTCATCAACACCGGAACGACGATCGTCACGTTCCTCATGGTCTTCGTCATCCAGAACACCCAGAACCGCGATGGCAAAGCCATCAATTTGAAGCTCGATGAGCTGCTGCGCGCCGTGAAGGGCGCGCGCACCGGCCTCGTCCAGCTCGAGGAGCGCACGGAGGAACAACTCGCCGCGCTCAGTCGACAGTTCCACGAGGTTCAAGCGCGGGCAGGCCGCATCTCACTGGAGACGCACGCGCCAAAACTCGAAGCTCCGCCGCCCGACACCACGTCCTGAACCGGGGTCTCGCTCGCGCCCCGCTTGAGTAGTACCCTCGCGCTCACCGGCGGCGCACGACGCTCGGTGGAACGGAGGGAAGCATGAAGCGTGTTCTGTACTTTGGAACGACGGCGATGCTCTTGGCCGGATGCATGAGCCTTCACGAAGTCCGGCAGACGCCGCCGGTGAGACAGGCCATGACCGCGGGGAACTATTCCATCCTCGCCAACTGCGTGGCCGAGGGCCTGCAGACGGCGCGCCGCACCGGGGATCTCCTGCTCGAGCCCGGCGACTTGATGTACCAGGTGATCCAGCGCTCGGAGCAGCGACGCGCGACGGTGACGGGTTACGCCTTCGGAGGCAACGGGCAGATTCCCCTCATCGATCTCACGTTCACTCAACAGCAAGCCGGCGTGCTCATCGAGACTCGTCTCCTCAGGTTCCAGGGCGCAGATCACCCGGTGCCCGTGACGAAAGGCGTCGACCAGCGAGCCTGGCCGATCGTGGAGACCTGTGCCGGTGGAAACGTCGTACCGATGCCGGCGGGCTGATGACGGAGAACGACGTGTCGATGCCGCGCTCCACGACCGCGTCGGCATGATGCGCGGTTCGTGGAGCGCGTCGCTTCGAGTCCTTACTTGCCGCGCTTCTGACAGACGCTCGTCGACATCTGCCAATCACCACCGGATTTCTCGCAGTCGGCCTTCGACTTGAACTGCGAGAAATCGGTCGGTGTGTCGCCGCTCGTCGACGGGCTCGCAGACGGCGACGTCGTGGACGGCGCGCTCGATGAGCCAGAGCTCGAGCCGCTGTCCGTCGTGCCGGAGCTTCCGGGCGAGGGGCTCGTGCCTGAGCTGCCGGACGTGCCGCCTGAGCCGCTCGTCGTACCCTGAGCTGCCGCGATCGCGGGGCCGAGGGCGAGAGCCAGTGCCAGCGTTGCGAACAGTAAATTCTTCATTCCATCCTCCGTGAGTTGTTTGTCGGCGCGTCGGCGGGGTTCCACCGGGCCGACGACGCGCACAGTGGAGCAAATTGTGGGCCCTCGACACCGCTCCGGAGCTCGAGGCGCGCGGAAACGCAACGGCATCGATCTTGCCCCCCGTGCCGCTCCTTCGGCTCTCCCCGCCGGGCTACTCTCGGCCTATACTCTCGGGCCATATCGCCCCGGAGGAGAGCCGAATGGCCTCGACAGCCCTGATGACGCGCGAGTCGACCCCCACCCCTGATTACGCCCGTCTCGAAGAACGCATCGTCGCGCGCGATCAGAAGGGGGCAAGCGACGTCCTCTATGGGCTCTTCAGGCAGCATCGGCCGGCCACCGAGATCCTCCGCGAGACCGTCCGCATCCACGCGCCGTTCACCCACGTGCCGTACCACCAGCGGCTCGACGACGGCATCGTCAAGTTCGTCAACAACGACCACTGCCTCTTGAGCGAGCGCGTCAGCCTGCCGCTGATGTCGATGGTGCGGCCAGAACTGGCCTGGCTGCCGCTCGCGCAGACCGTCTGGTACATGCCGACCGGGCTCGACCCCTGGAACCAGCTCCTCGGCAAGGCGCCCGGGCACTACACGCGCCTCTACGAGATCGCCGTGCACCAGGAGCCGCCGACGCCCGAGATCCACTGGCCCGATCAGGAGCCGCTGCGCACCGACGGGCCGATCGGCGAGCGTCTCAACCACTGGCTGACGCTCGTCCAGCGCGGCGAGGTGCTGCCGTCGTATCGCGTCTTCCTCGGGTTGATGGAGGACGTCCCGCACCGCCGCGAGGCGCTCGCGCACCTGGCGTTCGCCGGTCTCATCGACGTGCAGGACCGCATGCTGCACAACCGCTCCTACACGACCGGGCACAAGTCGTACCGCGCGCGCGCGACGATCGATCTCGGCAACGCGATCGGCTGGGAGCATGCGCACAGCGTGCTCTATGCCGGCGTGCCGGACGTCGCCGTCGGGCCGCGCTGGTACTCGACGTACGAGATGGGTGGCAACGTCGTCCAGAACCTCCTCGACGCCCGCGACGCCGAGCTGCTGAAGCAGACCGCCGCGCTCACGCCGGCCGAGGAGGCGATGCTGGTCGAGGTCATCACGCGCGGGCGCGAGATCAACGTGATCGAGGCGATCGTCGCGCTCCTCAAGGGTGGCGCCGCGCCGCGGCGGATCCTCGACGCGATCCAGGTCGCCGCCGCGCAGGTGATCCTCGAGACCGGCGACGTGAACAACTACTCGATGTCACAGCACGGCTACGAGTACTGCAACACGCTCGGCTGGTTCTACGACACGTTCCAGCACCCGCACCGGCTCAAGCTCCTCTTCGTCGCCGCCTCCTTCATCCAGCACGCGGCCGAACACCAGCGCGACACGCCGAACAACCTCGGTCGACGCACGCTCACGCCGCCGCCCGGCGCCTCGGGGTGGTCGGCGACTCAACTCCTCGCCAAGCTGGAAGCGGCGTTGCTCGCGCTCGAGGCCGACGAGTCGGTCGCGCTTACCGCGGCCTACCTCGCCGCCGGACACGATCGCGCGCCGCTGGTCCAGACGCTCGCGTCCGCCGCCGTCGAGGTCGGCAACGATCCGCACAACCAGGAGCTCGGGCTGTCGTTGCTCGAGGACTACGCGAAGACGCGTGCGCACGACCGCGACCGACTGTTGCTGGCGCAGGCCAAACATACCGCCGGTCACCGTAAATACGGCGACCACCTCGAGTGCTACCGACGCTTCGCTGAGGCGATGGGCGTCGAGGTCTGATCGCTTCCTCCGTGGCATCCGCATTGCACCGGCAATGCCGATCGCCACTGCCATAGGCTGCAAGCAACGACCGCTTTGTGATGAACGCCACCCGGGACAACCTCGCCGAGGTGCAGCTCGGAAAGCTGGCCGCCGAGCGCGCCGCACCGGACGAGGTCAAGAAGTTCGCCGAGCGAATGGTGACCGATCACCAGAAGGCGTACGACGAGCTGAAGCAGATCGCCGACAGCAAGGGCCTGAAGATTCCCACCGAACCCGTGGACCTCATGGTGCGCGAGCACGACCGCGACGTGAAAGCGTTCCAGCGCGCCGCGCAAAATGAGAAGGACCCCCAGATCAAGGACTGGGCCGCCAAGACGCTCCCCACGCTCCAGGAGCACCAGAAGCTGGCGAAGGAGACGGACAGCCACGTTCGCACGGCGCGCAAGGAGCGCGGCACGCCGAGCGCATCGCCCGATAGCACGCAGAAATAAGACGATTCGGTCGCGGGCGTGCTCGACGGCTGCGTCGAGCCGCCCGCGCCGGCTAGCCTCTCACACCCTACGGCCGACGCGCGCCGACCCAGCGTGCCGCATACCACGATTCATCGAGGTTCGAGATGCTGACGTGTTTTCCCGAGCGTCGGGCATGGATGAAGCGGCCCTGACCCACGTAGATGCCGTTATGACGGAGGTGATCGAAGAAGACCAGGTCACCTGGCTCGAGCTCAGCGCGGGACACCGGGGCTCCATACTGGTACTGCCTGGCGGCGTTGTGGGGAAGCGATACACCGATTTGTCGGTAGACGTACTGGACGAAGCCTGAGCAGTCGAAGCCCTCTGGACTCGATCCGCCCCATCGATACGGCGCGCCGAGCTGCTCGGTGGCAATGCCGACGATACTCTCGCGGCGACGCGCTGCCGGTCCGCGGGCAGCATCCGACGTGGAGCCCGGAGATGTCGGTGACCGAACCGATACGCGATCGGCATCCCCGTCGTCCGTCCGCGCCGTGGTGGCAGAGCAAGCCGCCAGGACGACGGACAGCCCGAGCAGGATCGTCAGGCGTCTGTTTCCTCGTGCGGCGTTCACGAACGAACCCGGGCGCAACTCGAATGCCAACCTCGAGAGTCGAGGCAATCATTCGATGCGCATGGTGTTTCCGTGAGGCGGGAATCTGGAGCCTGGCGGCGCCGATGTCATGCTGGCTCGCGATCGTGGCACGCCTCGGCGTCCCTTGGCGTACCGCACGACGCTCAGGCCTTTTCCGAAACACCACGCGCTCGTGCCGCGCGCGGCTCCGGGCGCGCCGAGCTCTCGGTCGTGGCGGTGTCGCTCCGCGATTGCGTCTCTTTGAATTTCGCGGCAGCGCTCATCAGAGCGGGCCTCAGTTCGGCCCACGCCTTCTCGATCGCGGGCCTGATCTCCTCCCATGACTCGCCGGCCGTCCGTTTGAGGGTCTTGAGGCGCTCGGTCGCTTCCTGGCCTTTTGCCCTGAGTTGCTGGGCCAGTCGCTTCGCTTCCGCCGTGGTCTTCGCCGCCCGGACTTTGAGTTGCTCGATCTCGGGCTGCCATTCGGTGAGCTCAGCCTGAATGCGAGCGCGAAATTCCTCGAGACCCCGAGCGGCCGCTGCCTCGGTCGTCCCCGCCTGCTGCGTCAGCTCCTTGAGCTCCGCGCCCCACCGTTTCAAGCTCCGATCGATCTCGGCTCGCACCTCGGCCAGCCGCTCGTAATACTGGCTCTGAACCTTCGCCACCTCCGCCTCGGCGTGGGCTTTCGCCTTGTCGAGCTCCGCCGCCCATTCCGTCAGATGCGTTTCGATCTTCCGCCAGTGCTGTTCACTCCGTGCCATCGCTCCCTCCCCGTCGTCGTGATGAGCTTAGAGTAGCGCCGAGATCCTCTCTCGTCAGGCGGGGTCGAAGGGGCCGATTCTTATCGAGATTTTCGAGCTTGATACTCGGAGATTACGAAATCTTGACGGATTCGCGAAGGCCACCGCGTGACCGGCAACCGAAGAATTTCCGAATCGACGACTCAGACGAGAGAATGGTCGTAGCGAAGATCGAGGCACGGCATCCTTATTTGCTGGAAGAAAGGACGTCCGTCATGGCGGTCACGCACGTCTATCCCCGTCGGCCAACGGCGCCCACACGCCGGGTGGCTCGAACAAAAACGACCCGACTCCATCGCGTCACGCACCACGATTCAGGACACACCGCGAGACCACGGCGCCGAGCCGACGCTGCCTCGCGACTTCGCACGATCCTGGCCACGCTGCGCGCGCTCTTGGAAAAGGCCGGGCGTAAGCTGACGAGCAGTTTCTCCATGCGGGCGGTTGCGAGCGTCGCTGGAATCATCGGTCTCGTGATCGACTGCTTCGCGCTCCACGCAGTGCTCATCGCGTGAACATCACGACGCAGACGCTCCGACGAGGGAACTCCTAGCTCCCGCTCGCGCGCTCGCCGCTTTCATCCGACGTTCTCCAGTCTGGTCGAGGTCGTGTGAAGTTTTCGTGACGATCGGCGCCAATCCCGGCGGCATTCGTATACTCTAGGCACAGAGCATGAATCGAAGCCGCACTCGAGAGGGGCGAAGGCCCTCCAGGGCCAAGCGAGCAGCACGAACGCGGCGACAGCCGCGATCCGGTCGTCGACCCCGCTAAGACGTCCCGCAACGAGCCGCCCGGCCGACGACCCGTGAAATGTCCTGGGTCTCGAACGATCCAATCTGCTCGATCTGTCGAGCGCTGATCAACTCCAGCGATATCGTCGTTCTCGACGAGGGCGAACTCGTTCACGCCGTGTGCGCCGCTCCGAAACGCCCGCCTCTCCCGACTCGATCGCCCAAAAAGCCGCCGAGGGCGACGGCAGACGTGATCCGCGCGAGTGGAGCGCGCGTCTCGTCGACAACCTCGTGCCCCGCCGCGATTCCCGGGATGAGGCGCGAAGACGGCCGCCTCGATTCTGTTAAGTTTGGGGGGAAACGAGCTCCTGGGCTCGAGGAACGCGGGGGTGACATGAGCACGCGGCAGCGTCACTTCTCAATGATTCGCGACTTTCACCTGGCCGACTTCTTCACCCTGGCCAACGGTGCAAGCGGGATGGCGGCGATCTTCCTGGCCATGGAGTACGTTCGCGAGCCGCGCCCCGAGAAAGTGTACGGGGCGGCCCTCCTCGTCGTCGCCGCGCTGGTCTTCGATGTCCTCGACGGGCGCATCGCGCGCCGGCGCCACGTGGCGTGTTCCCTCGGGCGTGAGCTCGACTCGCTCGCCGACGTGATCAGCTTCGGCGTCGCGCCCGCATGCCTGGCCTACGCGGCAGGGATGAGCCGCCCGCTCGATGCCATCGCCCTGCTCTACTTCGCAGCGTGCGGGATCAGCCGGCTCGCCCGCTACAACATCACCGCGGAGGCGGTGACCGCTGGAGGCGGCACCGTGACCTACTTCGAGGGCACACCAATCCCGACGAGCACGCTTCTCGTGCTGCTGCTCGCGTTGCTGGCCAGGCTGAATCGCATCGGGCCCGAGCTCCCGCTCGGAGTCGTCGTCATCGGCCCCCTGGACCTGCATCCGCTGGTCCTGCTCTTCGTGCTCTCGGGCTCGCTGATGATCAGCAAGACTCTCCGCATCCCCAAGCCCTAAGTGTGCCGGTGCAAGTCTTTGACCTCCTCGATGAAGACTGCGACCGTCGGGTCGGAGTAGACCCCGAAGGCATCGGTCAGCGTCCCCCGGAGGCCACTCCGGGTTTCGATCGCATAGAGGATTACGGCACCGGGCGAGTCGACAGGATAGGCGGTGTCGACTAACTGCGTGTTAAAAGTGGTAGGCGGAGGAGGGATCGAACCTCCGACCTCGGCCTTGTAAGGGCCGCGCTCTCCCAGCTGAGCTATCCGCCCGTGGGTGGATTTTCGTGAACTTGCGACTCGGAGTCAACCACGAGGCGGCACAGTGACGTCCCTCGCCAGATCAGACACTTAGTTAGGATCGTTACGCACGTGTACGGCCGCTGTTGTAATTGGACACAACGTGCGCGGCCGATGAATCCATGAGGCCCCGACAATGTAACCGTGCACCCGAGACTTACTGGATGGACCTTCGCTGACGTGGAGGGCACAGCCAATTCTGTCCTGGAAGATCCTATCCCTGCTTCGATGTGACACGCTCTGATTTCAATGGGTCTTCTTCGACACGCGAGCGATCAAGTCGTCAATCCTCGAGAGGAATAGCTTCAGGATCGGGGACGCATTCATGCTGCTGTAGCCCACCACGAGATCAATTGTGGGGGCATCGCCCTGCAATGGGCGGCTGATCAAGGACGACGGAAGCAGGTTCCGAGCGTAGGCGGGTAACAGCGCGACGCCACGCGTTGATGCGACGAAGGACATCGCCATTGCCATATGGTCCGCTTCGTGATCCGGCCTGATGTCAATGCCGGACCGCCTCAAGTAATCGTCGATGACCCCCCGCGTTACGGGAGCCGTGTTCGACACGGCGATGAAGGTCTCGCCCACGATGTCGTGTGGATTGATCACCTCGTGCGAAGCGAGGCGGTGATCGCTTGGCAGCACGACGACGAAGGGTTCCGTTGCGACGACCTTGAACATCAAATCCGTTGCCCGTGCTTCTCGTCGGAGGAACGCCACGTCGAGCTTGCCTCTGACAAGAGCATTCGCGAGGTCGGGAGAATACTGGCTGGAGACGGTGATTTCGATATTGGGGAGCTCGTCCCGAAGGAGCCGGATCACTTCAGGGAGCCAGTCGATCTCCTTTCCGGTCAGGAAGCCCAGCGCGAACAATGGCTTGGCGGGCTGAGCGGCGCGTCGTGCCGCTTCGCCGGCAGCATCGACCTGAGCCAGCGCCAGGCGGGCATGATCGAGAAAGACCCGACCTGCAGCGGTCAGCTCGATGCCTCGAGCACTGCGGATCATCAGTTGAGCGCCGACCTCGTACTCAAGGTCCCGGATCTGCCGACTGAGTGAAGGCTGCGCCGTGTGCAGCCTCCGCTCGGCAGCCACGGTGAGGCTGCCTTCCTCGGCGACAGCAACGAAATACCGGAGATGCCGCAGCTCCATGAAGTGTCCCATGCCTCCGAGGTATGCCACCAGCCTACAAAGTATTAGAGCGCCGCGCTACCAGAACCTGGCCTCCAGCATCTGAAGGCATGTGAATGGTCTTCAGCCGGCGGCCCTCAGGGCCAGCCAAATCGGAAGGAGCGGCGATATGGGAACTCCGGTTGTCTTGATCACCGGCGCGCTCACTGGAATCGGGCGCGCAGCGGCGCGTGCCTTCGCAGGGGAAGGCCACCGAATCGTTGTCGCTGGTCGTCACGAGACGCCCGGCCAGGAACTCGCGGCTGAGCTTCGCGCGTTCGGCACTGAAGTCGAATTCCTGCGCGCGGATGTGCGCCACGAGGACGACGTACGGAACTTGATCGATCGGACCGTCGCGCGCTTCGGTCGCTTGGACGCCGCCGTCAACAGCGCCGGCACCGAAGGCCAGCCTGGCCCCGTGACGCAGCAGACCGCCGATACCTACACCGCCACCTTCGACACCAATGTGCTCGGCACGCTGCTGAGCATGAAGCATGAGCTGCGCGTGATGCAGGCTCAAGGGAGCGGCAGCATCGTCAACATCTCCTCGACCTATGGCCACGAAGGAGCGGCCGGCGCATCAGTTTACGCTGCCAGCAAGCACGCCGTCGAAGGCATGACGAAGTCCGCGGCGCTCGAAGCCGCGCGCTTCGGCGTGCGCGTGAACGCCGTGGCCCCCGGTCCGACCGAGACCGGAATGCTCAACCGCTTCACCGGAACCCCGGAGAGGAAGGCCGCGCTGGCCACGGGAGTGCCGCTGGGGCGCGTGGCCGAGCCGGAAGAGATTGCTCGCGCCATCGTGTTTCTTGCTTCCGACAAGGCCTCATTCGTGACTGGCCAAGTCCTCACCGCCGACGGCGGCAAGACCGCGGGCTGACCAAAGGAGATCCCATGTCTAAGTTAACGGAGAAAGTGGCACTCATTACCGGCGGTTCAAGGGGCATTGGCGCAGCGATCGCAAAGCGTCTGGCCTCGGATGGAGCGAGCGTGGCCATTACGTACGCGAAGGACGCCCGCGCGGCTTCCGCCGTGGTCAAAGCGATTGAACTCGATGGCGGAAAGGCTATCGCGATACAAGCGGACGCCGCCGACGTCGAAGCTGTCAAGGGCGCGGTCGAAAAGACCGTCGCGACCCTCGGCCGACTTGATGTGCTCGTGAACAATGCCGGCACAGCTATTCCGAAAACGTTCGAGGAGACCACGCTCGAGGAGATGGATCGCCTGATCGACATCAACGTCCGCGGCACACTGGCCGCGACGCAGGCGGCGCTGAAGTACATGAAGAGCGGCGGTCGCATCATCATGATCGGCTCGGCCGTGGGCGAGCGTGTCGTAGTGCCCGGGCTGGTCGCCTACTCGGCCACGAAGGGAGCCGTGAAGATGTTGACTCAGGGGTTGTCCAGAGAGGTCGGGAGCCGGGGTATCACGGTCAACAACGTCCAGCCGGGTCCGATCGACACGGATTTGAATCCCGCAGCGGGCGATTGGGCGGTGCCTCAGAAGGCCGCCACCGCGCTCGACCGCTATGGGCATGTTGATGAGGTCGCCGCGTTGGTGGCGTTCGTCGCCGGTCCGGAGTCCTCGTACATTACCGGGGCGAATCTTACCGTTGATGGCGGAATGAATGCCTGAGCCAGCGCGCACACGCAGTCCATGGGCCTGAAGAAAGAGGCCCCTTCGGCCCACAAGAACCACAGCTCGGAACCTGAGGAGGATATGAGTCGGACCAAGGAGTCGCAAAACAAAGCACGTGTCCTCGAGGCCTTCGATCTCATATCGAGCCCGGCCGCGAGGGCCTCTTCAATCTGATCAAAAGTGTTCCGTCGACACTGAGGTATGAGCCCGGCGTGATCGTGGCCGAGGGGGACTTCGTAATCGTCCATGGACGCTTCTCGGGAGCCGGCCGGCCAAAGAGCTGGATCGCGGCGGACATCCTCCGCATTGTGGATGGAGTTCTCGTCGAACACTGGGAGGCACGGGGCCGAATCGCAAATTCCTACTTAATAGGAAAGAAAAGGAGAGAACTACCATGCGAGACGATCTGAAACCCGGCAACACGTTTCCCGACATTGAGCTGCCGAACCACGACAAAGAGACGGTAACACTGTCAAGCCTGGTTCGCGGATTCCCGACCGTGCTGGTATTTTCTCGCGGCTACTTCTGACCGAAAGATCGTCGTCAGTTGACGAACTACGTCGAGCACCTGCAACCGGAATTGATTGTCAACTATTGCAAGCTCGTCATCGTCTCAGTTGACAGCCCGATGCTCTCGAAGGACATCAAGGACGGCCTGGGAGCGACCTTTCCGTTCCTCAGCGATGAAGATAAGAAGGTGATCACCGAACTCGAGATCGTCGACACGACCGACAAATACCACCCAGTCGCCATTCCTTATACTTTTGTTCTGGATCGCGATCGCACGATCTACAAAATCTATAACGGCTGGTGGTACGTGGGCCGTCCGACCGTCGAAGAGCTTCGGATGGACCTCCGGGCGCTAATGTCGCGTCGGCAAGATTGGTGGTACGACAAGACTCCGCCACCTTACGCGCAGAAGTCCGATGAACTAACATTCCATATGGAGCGGTGATCCACACTGAATCACCCCGTGGCGTGGTAGCGGAAGGGCATCGGACGAGCGGAAGACGCGGAGGGACCCTACCAACGAAAAAGAGCAGCCGCAAGAAGAAGTGGCGAGAAGAAGTGGCGACAACGTGAATCAAAGAAGCGCTCTAGGCGCTCGAACAACACACCCGCCTCGCGCTCCGTCAGGTGGGCGTCACAAGCACGACCGCCGTCTGGAATCCGGGGAGCGGGATCAACGGATAAAACTTTACGGGCTCGAGGGTCGCCTCGCCGCCGCCGGTTCCCCGAAGGACGAGCCCGAGCACACGGGCGCGCCTGGTCTTTTCTCGAGAGAGCAGCCGCGGTGTCGTGAAGCTCCGCGCGGACGTCATTGTCTTGTCGGCACTTCGGTCCTCGCCGATCACCATCGCGGTATTGCACTTCACCGTTCAGCGTGGGACGCTCAAACGCGATGGCCGGACCGATACGCGTTTACTTCGACCACAACGTCGTGGATCACGCCGTCAAGCGGCATAAGATCACCGACGGGCAGGTCGATCGGCTCAGATCCATCGGGAAAGGTGGGATCTTCCAGCTGACGTTGAGCATCACCAATCTCGACGAGATCATCGCCGGTCTGCAAAGTCGACGACCTGAGCGGCCGGAGCAAGCGATCGAGCAACTGCGCCTCATCCGTGATGTCATCGGATTTGCTTATCTGCTCAAGCCGCCGGACCAACTCCTCACCCACGCCCTCTTCGATTTCGCGTTTGACCTTCCGCCGCGCGAGTCAGTGATCGTCATGCCCACGGCGATGCGTGAGCACCTGGAGCGACTGGCCGACGCGACTCGTGTTGAGATCGAATACGCCACACAGATCGCGGCGGAGGTCCGTGACCAGATTGACGAAAACTACGAGCCTCTGCGGCGAGCTCGCGAGCAAGCGCTCCGTGAACTGGAGGGCCGCCGCCCCCAGCAACGCTTCATCCCGTATTGGCGCAACGTGGCGGATGGCTTCGCGGAGGGGTATGCGGGGCATGTCGGAGTGTGGGAGCGGTGCCGCGAGCGTGGCATGGATCGACTTCTCGCCGTCCCGTGCATGGCCATGGCAATCGGCGCCGCCGCGTCGATGGTCTACGCAAAGCTGGTCGAAGGCCGTGCTACCGACCGAGGAGATTCTCGTGACCAGGCGCACGCGATCGCTGCGTCGACGGCGGATATCTTCGTCTCGAACGACGATGAGTTTCGGCAACTGCTGAAACGGGTGCCGATGATCGCCCCTGCGGTTATGAGCCTCGAGGAGTTCTTGGCGTCGTCGTAGCAGCATTCGATGCCATGGGGCGGCCGCGGCCCCGGCGGCGCAGTGAAAGAACGTGCCCGAAAACGTGCCCGTGACCGGATGCATTCCTCCCAAAACTAGCCAGCGCCAGCCAACCAGAGAAACACGAATCCCTTGGCAAATCAGGTGATCGACCCGAGGGGTTCGTTTGTGTCGTGAGGATTGTAAGGGCCGCGCTCTCCCAGCTGAGCTATCCGCCCGTGCGTCCATCCTCGCATTGCCTGGCGTCGGCTTGCGGACGTGCCGGAGGGGCGTATCCTTACCACCGTAAGTATCCTTACGGAGAAAAGAGATGAGGGTGCCGCGGCTCAGCGAGACGGAGATCCTGATCGTGTCGGCGATCTCGGGCAAGGAGCTCTATGGCCTTCAGATCGTCGACGAGGTCCTGGCCCTGACCCGGGGCAAGCGCCGGATCTCGCTCGGCGGCCTCTATACGACCCTCCACCGGATGGAGAGCAAGAAGCTGGTGACGAGCCGGTGGGGCGAAACGGTGGACGACCGTCAGGGGGCGCGTCGCCGCTACTACAAGATCGCGGGCCTCGGCGCCCGGGCGCTCAGCGAGACCGAGCGGGTCCTGGGCCCTGCCCTCCGGCTCGCCCACGGGATGGCCGGCGGGCGATGAGCGGCCGGCGCGATCGATGAAGTCGGAGTTCATCGTCCTCGGCGAGGGCGTCTACGGCGTCGTGCTGCACGTGAAGCACGCGTCTCGCCGCTACCACGTGGCCGTGCCCAGCCGTGCCTGGAACAAGATCAAACACGATCATCGGTCGCGCGAAGACATCGTGATCGCCGTGCTGGCTAGCCCCCACGCCCGCCACCTCGCCGACATCGAACTCGCCGTGTATCCCGATTGGCTCAACACGGCAGCCTTCTTCGTGCCGAAGACGATCAGGGAGCCCTGGCTGGGCGATCTCCGCGAGGACCGCAAGCGGATGGTGGCGGCCGGCTGCAGCCGCCGCACGATCCTGTGGGCCACGCTGACGCAGATCGTCTTGCTCGCGCTCCACGCGGCCCACCACACGCTGCTGCGCATCATCTGCGCGGTGACACGCCACGCGGGCTGACGCTCCTGGAAGCTGACGCCACGCGATGTTGACGGCCCGCTACGGGCTGATCCAGTCGCGGAATCTCCGGAACGCGTCCTTGATCTCGTTGCCCGCGTTGCGCGCATCGCGCTTGGTCGTTTCCCAGTCCTCGCGGATCTTCGTCTTCAAGTCCGGCTCGGGTCGTGGCGGCGAGGGCCGACCGAGGCGCTCGTCGCCGCTCGTCGGCGGCGACGGCAGCGCGATGACGGGCGCCGGAGGAACGCCGGGTGAGGTCGTCTCCGGGGCCACGCGCGCCTCGGATTGAGGACGCGGCGGCTCGGTCGAGGGCGAGGCCGACGGCGCCGAGCTGAGCGATGCGGGCCTCCGCACGAACGTCGCCGCGGCCGCGGGATGCGGCGGCTCCACCAGTCCCCGCGCGGGAGCCGAGCGCGGCGCCTCGGCAGCCACGACCCGCTCGATCTGCTTGACGTTGGCCTGCACGCGCGCGACGTCGCCGCTCATCTGGCGGAGCGCCGTCTGGGTGTTGGTCATCCGCGTCTCGAGCCCGGCGACACGGTCATCGAGTCGATGTGCCAGCCGGTCGGCGGACTCTGCGCCGCCCTCCACGCGCGATTCGACACTGGCCACGCGCTTGTCCAATCCGAGTACTTCCTCGCGCACCTCGGCGATCTTCGTCGCGACGCCGTCCTGCTCCGCCAGGGCCTGCCGCACCGCCCGGCCCTGCTGGACGAGGCCGATGGCGCCGATCACGGCGATGAGCGCGAAGCACGTGGCGGCGAACGCGTGGCCGAGGCGAGTCAGGCCGGCATCACTGGACGGCTCGGCGTCTGAGTTGGTCGCGCTGGAAGACGGATACCAGTCACGCAGGAGCAGCGCGCACATCACGAGCGCGCCGAATCCGCTGATGAGAACGATGGCCGGCAGGGACCAGTGGGCAAACACTTGCATACCCCTCCTTTGCCCCTAACACCTGAAGGTACCGAAGCACACGACGTGCCGATTCGGAGGGGTTGAGCGGTCAGAGACCGAGCGACGACAGGCGGGCGCGCGTCGGGACGCCGTCGGTGTCCCATCCGCGCAGACGATAGTACTCGTCGAGCATGGCCGACAGCTCGTCCGGTGGACAGTACATCCCGGCCGACGGGCCGTCGGGGATCGGCTCGTGCATCACTTTCCACGGCAGGACGTCGTCGTGGCGGCGCACGCCCTCGCGCACGTTGAAGAGCCGCTCGAGGTTCACGATGCGCTCGCCGACGCGCTCGACCTCGTCCACGGTGACGTCCCACCCGGTGACCGCGCGGATCATCGCCGCGTAGGGCTCGCCGACGTACAACCCGAACCCGCGCTCGGAGGTGAAGCGACACAGCACCAGCGAATCGCCGACGGCCGTGAAGTGCTGGCTGCGGATGGCGAAGGCCGGCTTGTCGGCCGTCGAGCGGCGATCGAAGCCCGCCGCGTACTGGGGCGTCGGCCGGGTGTCGTGGTGGCTGCCGCCGCGAGTCGCCGTCGCGTACCCGATCGACAGCCCTTTGAGCGCGCGCGCCGAGTGGGCCGGGAGCTCCAGGCGCTTCACCGCGTATACGAGCTTGGTCCCTTCGGGATGGACCGATTCGGCCAGTCGCCAGGCGCCCTCGGCGATCCGGGCGCCGAACCCCTCGCGTGCCGCGGTCATCTCCACGAGCCGGAGCATGCCGCGCCAGTCGCCCCAGCCGAACGGCACGCCGACGTCCTCGCGCTTGAGCCAGCCGCGCTCGAGCGCCTCGCAGACGAACGCGAGCGTGACGCCGATCGAGATCGTGTCCATGCCGAGCAGGTCGCAGAGGTCGTTGGCGAGAATCAACGCTTCGGGGTTGGCGATGCCGAGCATCGGGCCGAGCGCAAAGATCGTCTCGTACTCCGGCATCTTCGCGCGCGTGCCCGCGAACTCACCCTCGCCGATCGCGTACTGCTTGCCGCACGCGACCGGACACTTGAGGCACGTCGTGTCGCGGTCATGGTAGTGCGCCTTCATCGTGTCGCCGTTCACGGCGGCCGCCTCGGCGAACGTCTCCTGGCGCAGGTTATAGGCGCCGAGCGCGCCGATGGCGTTGATGGGCCCCACCAGGAACGGCGTCCCGAAGGTCGACAGGGCCTGGGTGCCCGTCTTCAACGGCTCGCGGGTCTGTTCGATCAGCGCCTTCAGACCCGGAGCATCGGCGACGTCCGTCTTGCGGCCGCCCCTGACCACCACGGCCTTGAGGTTCTTGCTGCCGAGCACGGCCCCGAGGCCGCCGCGGCCGGACACGCCTTCGCGGTTCTTCCAGTAATGCGCCATCGCGGCGAAGCGGACGCGCCGCTCGCCGGCGGGGCCGATGGCGATGGCATCCGCGTCGGTGCCTTCGGCAGCCACGAGCGCCTGCACCGTGTCGCGCGTCGTCCGCCCGCGCAGATCGTCGGCCGCCTTGAGCTCGGCGCCCTGCTCGGTGACGACGAGATAGCCCGGGGCGGCCGCACGGCCCGTGATGACGACGGCGTCGAATCCCGTACGCTTGAGCGTGGCCGGGAAGCGGCCCCCGAACGTCGAGTCGAAGAAGAGATTGGTGAGCGGTGACTTGGCGGCCACGCACGCGCGGCTGTTGCCGGGAACCGTCGTGTCGGTGATGGGACCGACGGAGAAGACGATCGCGTTGGCGGGATCGAACGCGTCGACGCCGGCGGGCACGCGGTCGTACAGCAGGCGGGCGGCCAATCCGTTGCCACCGAGAAACGCGCGCGCCGTCGCCTCGTCGAGCGGTTCGATGCGCGAGGTCGCCCGCGTGAGATCGACGGCGAGGACCCGACCACCGTAACCGCGCACGATCAGCGCTTGAGGTCGGCCAGGGCTTGCCGGGCGGCGGCGGCGAGATCGGCGGGCACGCCGCTCTGTGCAATCAGCTTGCGGTAAACCGTCGCGGCCGCGTCGGGCTGGCGGAGCGCGGCCAGGGCCTTCCCGGCCTCGAGCAGCGCGCGGCGCCCCGCGGGGGCGTCGGGCGCCAGGTACGCCGCGCTCAGGTAGTACTCACTCGCCTGAAGCTGATCACCGTCGCCGGCGAACGTCGCGCCGATCGCGAGCGCGGCCTGGGCAGCCAGCCCCGGATCGGACTGGCGCAGCACCGGCTCGAGCGACGTCCGCGCGTCGGCCCAGCGCTTGTCGGCGGAGAGGAGACGGGCGTGAGCCAGCCGCGTCTCCGGCGTCCACGCCGTCGCCGGCGCCGTGCGCGCCGCGCGTTCGAACGCATCGAGCGCACCGGTGCGATCGCCAGCCGCCTCGCGCGCGCGCGCGAGCGCCAGGAGGAGCTGCGGCGCGCGGGCGTCGTTGGGCGCGGCCGCGACGAGGTCGTCGAGCGCCTTCTGCGCCTCACCGGCCCGGCCGGTCTCGAGCTGCGCCTGGGCCAGCAACAGCCGGGAGTCCTCCACGAAGGGCGACTTCGGATAGAACTGGCGCAGGAGCATCAGCATCTCGTAGGCGACCGGCCAGGCACCGGCCTTGCCAGCGTCGTCGCCGACACGCATCAGGACGTCGTCGGCCGCCTCGTCATCGGTGAAGTCCGTGACGAGCCGCTTGGCGTAGCCGACGGCAGCCGGCCAGTCCTTGTCCTCGGCGCCGAGGGCAGCGAGGACGTAGAGCAGCCGCGGAGCGGTGGGGCTTCGCGGCGCGGCATCGAGCGCGGCCTGAGCAGCCGGACGGAACTCGCGCGTCTTCCCCTGCTCGTACGCGACGGCGGCGAGGCCGTACTCGGCAGCTCGGGTGATCGGCGCCGAGCCCTGGTCCCGCGCTTCGGTGAAGCTCTTCGTCGCGTCGTCGAACCGGCGCTCCGCCAGCGCCACCGCGCCGAGGCCGAGGCCAGCGAGATCGGCCACGCCTTCGCGCTGCGCCGCTGCGAACTCTCGGGCCGCGTCGGCGGGCCGACCAGTGGCCAGGAGCGTGGCGCCGAGCCCTGCGTGAGCGCGTCCGAGCAGCGGCGGGAACGGCGCGCGGCTGATCCAGTCGCGCAGCTGGCGCTGGGCGAGCCCGGCTTGCCCCGTGCGGGCCAGCAGCAGCGCGTGATTCAGACGCACGAAGTCGGTGTGGGGGTGGTTGGCCTGCGTGGCCATGATCCGCTCGACGAGCTGGCGCGCCTGCTCGACGTTGCCCGCCGCCAGCATCAGCTCCGACGCGAGCACGAACGCGTCCGCCGCGCGCGGATCGCCGGACTGCGTGCGCGAGACTTCGAGGAATTGCTGGAGCGCCTCGTCGCGCCGGCCCTGGCGCAGCGCCGTCCACGCGAGCGCCGTGCGCAGCGTCGGCGTCTGGGCGTCGGTGGGAAATTCCACGAGGACGCGCCGGTACGCGTCAGCGGCCTGAGCGAACTTGCCGGCGTGATAGGCCGCCTCGCCCTGGAGCATGAGGGCGGCGCTGCGAATCTCGGGCGGCATGCTGGCGCTCAGGAGCGGCGCCAGATCACTCAACGCCTGCGCGAACTCGCGCAGCTCGAAGTTGGTCTGGGCGAGCCTCAACGTCGCGCGACGTCCGACCGCGCTGGCCGGATCGATCCCGCGGGCCAGCTCGTACTGGGTCCGCGCTTCGTCACGGTTGCCGTCGGCGTAGTGAGCCTCGCCCTTGATCAGGAGCACCCACGCGCGGGCGGCCGGCGTCAGGGTGATGGCCAGCAGGTCCTGCGTGAGGCTGAGCGCAACGGGGGCCTGGCCGCTCTCGATGGCGCCGCCGGCCAGGCGGAGGCGAGCCGGCAGGGCCAGCGGCGAGCGGCGCGACTGAAGCTGGTTCACGTGCTGGGACGCGCCGTTCCAGTCGGCCGACGCGATGGAGGTCAACGCGAGGCCGAGCTCGGCCCAGTCGCGCTCCGAGGCCGAGCTCTCGGGCGATGCGGGAGCGCCGAGGTACGTGCGAAACACCGTGGCGGCCTCGGCCGGCTTGCCGGCATCGCGCAGCGCCCATCCCTGCCGGAGCAGGCTCGTGACGAGCAGCGGGTGCAGCCCGGGCTGCGCAAAGCGCGCGAACTCGCGCGCCGCATCGTCCGAACGGCCGAGCCGGGCGAGGGCCTCGGCGTGCCAGAAGAGGGCGTCGCGCTCGAGACCCGCCGAGGCCGGCCGGCGCTGCACCAGATCGGCCCACGCCTTCTCCGCCTGGTCGTACTGCTTGAGCGTATAGAGCGCCAGAGTCAGGCCGTGGCGAACCCACGTGTCGGCGGGAGCCGGCAGAGTGGTCTTCTCGAGACGCCTGAACGCGTCGAGAGCACGGGCACCGTCGCCGAGGCGCAGTGCGGTGAAGCCGCTCCCAAAGACGGCCCACGCCGCGAGATCGGCGGCTTCGCGATCGGCGGCGACCTGACGGAAGAGGCGATCGGCTTCCTCGAAGCGTCCGAGCCGATAATTGGTTTCGCCGAGCCAGTACCGCGCATCGACGAGCAGGTCGGGATTGCTGGTGCCCCTCAGCACCTGCTCCAGCGCTCGGGCCGCCTCGTCGAATTCCCCCTTGGCGAATTTCGAACGGCCGCACTCGAGCGACTCCGAAGAGATCCGGAGCCACGCGCCTGCACACGGCAGCACTCTCGATGCCGGCACCGCGGCGGTCGGCTTGCTCGCCGCCGGCAGCACCACTGTCGCCGGTGGCAGCGGCGGCACGTCGATGGGCGGGGGCGGCGGCGCTAGACGCGCGATCTGAAGTGCTGGCTTGTCGAGCGGCGCGGAGACGAACGGCACCAGCGAGATGACGTCGGGCGGCGGCGGCTTGGGCGGCATCGGCGTCGCGGCGACGAAGACGAGCCACATCGTCGCGAGGCCGAACAACCGGCGACTCACGATCCGCTCTTCGGCTTCACCGCCGGGCCCCCACTGCTCATGCGCTGCTTCACGGCCACCACACGCTCCTTCGCCCAGTCGCGAAGCGTGGGATCCGGGCTCTTGGCCGCGACCGACTCGTACGCGGCCAGCGCGGCGCGCCACTCGCGCTGTTCCTCTCGCGCCAGGCCGAGCCCGGCCAGCGCACGATACCGCACCGCTGCGTCGGCCGATTTCATTTCGGCAGCCGCCTCGAAGGCTTTCGCCGCGCTCGGAAAGCGCTTGAGCTTGAGCTCGGACTCGCCGGTGAGGAGGAGCGCCTCGGAGCGCACGCCGTCCTCTTCGCTCTTGGTCGCCGCCTGGGCCTGCGTGGCCGCGTCCTTATAGTCCTTGCGCTTGAAGGCGGCATTGGCGAGGTCGAGCGCGGCGCGATGGGCCAGCGGGTGGTCGGGGAACTCGGCCCGCAGCTTCTTCCACGCCGCCTCCTGGTCCTTCGGCCGAGCCAGCCGCCCGGCGATGCCCGCCGCGTCGTTGAGTGCTTCGGCGGTCGCCGGTGACTGGGCCATCAGCGCCGTGTACGTGTCCTGCATCTCCTGGCGGTCGCCGTGGCGGGCCAGCGTCTCGTTGATCACGGCCCGCGCCGCCGGCACATCGGGATGCTGGGGGGCCGCCTCGATGAAGGCTCGCAGGTCCGCCACGCCCGCACGCGGATCACCACCGTTCACCTTGGCCATTCCGAGCAGGTACCGCGCGTCCGGCGCGAGCTTGTGAGAGGTATTCTTGGCCACGAAGCCCTGCAGCAACGGCACCGCCTCGTTGAAGCGCCGCTGCTCGACGAGCGCGCGCGCCAGGTAGAAGGTGGCCGACGGGGCCAGCGCGTGCGTGGGCCAGGTGTCGATGAACTCGCGGAACGCCTTGACCGCCTCGGCGTGCTTCTGCTCGAGCTCCGTCCACGCCAGGCCGTACTGCGCCTCGGGTGCGAGCGGCGAGGTCGCGTCGGCCTTCAGGACGGACTCGTACGCGGCCCGCGCGTCGGCGAAACGGCGGAGACGAAAGAGGGCTTCGCCCTCCCAGAACTTCACCTCGAGCGGCCGGCCCGGAGGTGGCTGAAAGGTCTGCGCGCGTTTGAAGGCCTCGAGCGCCGCTTCGTTGTCGCCGACGGCCAGCCGGGCGCGTCCCAGCAACAGCACGGCGTCGGGCAGGCGCGAGTCCTTGGGGAACTCCTGGACGAATCGCTCCAGCGCACGACGGGCAACCGGCACAATGCCGTCGGCCGTCGCGCGCTCGCCGACAAGGAAGAGGCGGTCGGCCTCCTCCACCGCACGCGCGGCCGAGAGGGGGAGGAACGCGAAGAAGAGGAACGCCAACGCCGTGAAGCCGCGGCGCTTCATGATGACCCGAGTATCGTAGCACGGTATCCTACGGCCGCCGTGCTGTGCGTGTTCGATCTCGATCACACGCTGATCCGTTCGCCGCTCGATCTGGCCGCGATGGCGCTCGACATGCGGGCCCGACTCGAGGTGGCGTGCGGCCCCCTGCCCCCGCGCTCCGATCGCTATCGCGTGAACGAGCTCATCACGCGCTGCCGCCGTGACGCGCCGGCGCTCCTCGACACGCTGTGGGCGATCGCGCTCGATCACGAGCGGCGAGCGCTGGACGGCGCGTCGCTCGAGCCAGGGGCCCGCGACGCCATCGAGGGCGCGCGTACCGCTGGCTTCGCCGTCGCGCTGTGGACGAACAACGCCCGGGAGATCACGGCCGACGTGCTCGACCGCTTCGGCCTGCTCGGCGGGTTCGACTTGATCGTCACGCGCGACGAGATGGACGCGCTCAAGCCCGACCCCGCCGGCTGGCGCGTGATTCGCGAGCGCTTCGGGGACTGCGCGGCGGTCGTCGTCGGCGACTCCTGGGTGGATGGCGTGGCCGCGGCCGCCGCCGGCGTACCGTTCGTCGCGTACCGGCCCCGCCGGGAGGATCTCGAGCGCTGGCAGGTGAAGCCCGAGATCATCCTGGATGACCTCGCCACGTTGCCGGGGTGGCTCGCCGCAAACTTCGATGGCCGAGGCGAGCGGTGAAATCGACGGGAGATCTCTTCGGCTCAGAGCCCGATCCCGCGTCGCGCCGAGCATCGCCGGGTACGCCGCTGGCCGACCGCATGCGGCCGCAGACGCTCGACGAGATGGTCGGTCAGGAGCACCTCGTCGGCCCCGGGCGTGTCCTGCGCGACGCCATCGAGCGCGGCGAGCTTCACTCGATGATCCTGTGGGGTCCGCCCGGTTCGGGCAAGACCACGCTCGCCTCACTCATGGCCCACGTCGCCGGCGCTCGGTTCGTCGCCTTCTCGGCCGTCCTCTCGGGGGTCAAGGAGATCCGCCAGGTGATCGCCGAGGCCGACGTCGAGCGGACCCGCAACGGCCGCCGCACGATCCTCTTCGTCGACGAGATCCATCGCTTCAACCGGGCGCAGCAGGACGCCTTCCTGCCCCACGTCGAGAAGGGCACGGTCGTGCTGGTGGGCGCGACCACCGAGAACCCGTCCTTCGAGGTGAACGGGGCACTGCTTTCGCGCTGCCGCGTCTACGTCCTGCACGGGCTCGCCGAGGACGATCTGCTCGGGATCATGCGCCGCGCGCTCACCGACCGAGAGCGCGGCCTGGCCGCGCTCCGGCCCGAGGCCGACGACGACGCGCTCCGCCTGATCGCTCGCCTGGCCAACGGCGACGCCCGCGCCGCGCTCAACATGCTGGAGCTGGCCGTCACCATGGTGGCGCGGGACGCCCGGCCGGCCCGGGTCACCGACGCGGCGATCCGGGAGGCGGCGCAGAAGAAAACGCTGCTCTACGACAAGTCGGGCGAGGAGCACTACAACCTCATCTCCGCGCTCCACAAATCGCTCCGCGACTCCGATCCCGACGCGTCGCTGTACTGGATGACGCGCATGCTGGAGTCCGGCGAGGATCCCCTCTACGTCGCGCGCCGCCTGGTCCGGTTCGCGTCCGAGGACGTGGGCAACGCCGACCCTGTCGCGCTGACGCTCACGCTGGCCGCCAAGGACGCCTACGATTTCCTGGGCTCGCCGGAGGGCGAGCTGGCTCTCGCCCAGGCGACGCTGTACCTGGCCCTGGCGCCGAAGTCGAACGCGGTCTACACGGCCTACAACGAGGCCAAGGCCGACGTGGAAGAGCGCCCGACCGAGCCGGTCCCGCTCCACATCCGCAACGCGCCCACCGGGCTCATGAAGGGCCTCGGCTACGGCCGCGGCTATCAATATGCTCACGACGCCGAGGACGCGCGGGTCGATCAGGAGCACCTGCCCGAGGCGTTGCGCGACCGCCAGTACTACCAGCCGACCGAGCGTGGGCTCGAAGCCGAGCTGGGCCGCCGCCTCGCCGAGTGGCGCCGATGGCGCGCTGAGCAACGAAACCGGCCGAGCTGACCGACGTCTACTGGCACCTCACTTGCGGATACCTCGCGGGCGGTGTGCGATGAAAATCTTGCGCGTCGCCTTGGCGCCGGTGCTCGTCCTGATCGGCGGTGTCGTCACCGTATGGGCCAACCCTGGCGATGCCGTCGCGGTTCGTGGGATCCTCGCCTGGCCCGCGATCCTGGCCAACGAGCCGTTCCTGGTCGTGCGCGCCGACAACGGCCGCTTCTACTACGCCGACGTCACCGCCGCTGAGCGCCGCGGGACGGCTGCGCTGCGGGCGGGCAACCGCGTCGCCATCGTCGGAACGGAAGGCGCGAGGCCTCACGAGCTCACGGCGATGGCGCTCGGACCCGACGCGGCCGCGGTCTCGAGCGAGCCACCCAGCACGAGCGCGGCGCCACCGGTCCCCGGAGAGGCTGCGGCGTCACCGCGCACGGATTCGACGGCGCCACCTGCGCGGATTACCAGCCGGCAGTGGGAACGGGTGCGTGGGACCGTGCAATCGGTGTCCGGCCATACGCTCGTCATCCGACGCGATGACGGCCAACAGGTGGACATCGACGTGTCGCGATTCGACGGCACGATGGCCAGGGACATCCGGCCCGGCGAGGTCGTGACGGTGTTCGGGACGGCCGAAAACGGCAAGCCGTTCACCGCAGTAGGCTTCGTCCGCACCGAGCCCGGGAGGTCGCCACAGAACCGCTGAGATCGGCGATCGGCGCGACGTCGCCTGCTAGAATCAATTTCATGCCCCCGCTTCGCGTCGGCGTGGTCTTCGGTGGCCGCTCCGGCGAGCACGAAGTCTCGCTCGCCTCCGCGGCGTCGGTCATCGCCGCGCTCGAGCGCGGCGGTCACAGGGTCGTGCCGCTCGGGATCACGCGCGATGGACGCTGGATCGTCGGCGGCGACCCGCTCCGTGCTCTGGCCAATCAAGCCCGCGTCTCCCTTTCGAACGACGACACCGGATCCGTGAAAAAGGCGCTCGCCGACCGTGCCGAGGCCCAGGCCGCGGGAGACACCGAGCTGGTCCGCATCGAGCCGGCAGGCGGCCTGCCCGCCGGTCTCAGTCAGGGCCTGGACGTCGTTGTGATCATGCTGCACGGTCCGTATGGTGAGGACGGCACGATCCAGGGGCTCTTCGAGCTGGCCGACCTTCCGTACGTGGGCGCCGGCGTGCTGGCCTCGGCGGTCGGGATGGACAAGGTCACGATGAAGGCCGTCTTTCAAGCTCATGGCCTGCCGATGGTCGAGCACGAGGTCGTCATGCGTCACGAGTGGCGCGCCGATCGTGCCGGCGTCACCCGGCGAGTCGCGGAGCGCATCGGCGTCCCGTGCTTCGTCAAGCCGTCGAACCTCGGCTCGAGCGTGGGTATCAGCAAGGTGCGGAAGGTCGACGATCTCCCCGCGGCGATCGACGAGGCCGCGCGGTACGACAGGAAGATCCTGATCGAGCGCGCGGCCGTCGGGCGCGAAGTCGAGGTCAGCATCCTCGGCAACAACGAGCCGGTAGCCTCGCTGCCGGCCGAGATCCGCTACGGCGCCGAGTGGTACGACTACGCGACGAAGTACGCCGAGGGCCAGGCCCAGCTCGTGATTCCTGCGCCCATCGGGCCCGAGCTGACCCGGCGGGTGCAGGAGCTGGGTGTGGCGGCCTTCAAGGCCATCGACTGCGCCGGCATGGCGCGCGTCGACTTCTTCCTCGAGGACCATGGCCGCCTGCTCCTGAACGAGATCAACACCATCCCCGGCTTCACCGCGACCAGCGGCTACGCGCGCATGTGGGAGGCGTCGGGCCTCGACTACGTCACGCTCGTCAACCGCCTGATCGACCTCGCCCTCGAGCGCCATCAGGAGGGCCCGTAGTGCGAGCCGAGGCCGTCCGACGGCCGAGGCGAGCGTGGCGGTGCGAGCTGAGGCGCGCTGCGCGACGAGGCGAGCGGTGAAATGATCGAGCAGTGAAATGATCGAAAATCCCGAGCGTGGCGGTCAAAAGGTCGCACATGGTTGACGTCGTGATCGCCGGCGGCGGCACCGGCGGTCACACGAGTCCCGGCCTCGCCGTCGCGGCGCTCCTTCGTCAGCGTCACCTCACGTGCGCCTGGATCGGCAGCCACCACGGTGTCGAGGCGCGGATCGTCCCCGGGCGCGACGTGCCGTACACCGCCATTCCCACGGGCAAGCTCCGCCGCTACTGGTCGTGGCGCAACGTCGCCGATCTGCTGGTGAACACGCCGACCGGCGTCCTGGCGGCGGCTCACGCCCTCCGCCGGCTGCGTCCACGCGTCGTCTTCGCCACCGGCGGGTACGTCGCGTTGCCCGTCGTGCTGGCGGCTGCCGTCCGCCGCGTGCCCTCGGTGATCCACGAGCAGACTGCGGTCCCCGGGCTCGCCAATCGGCTGGCGGGCCGCCTCGCTTCGCGCATCGCCGTGACGTTTCCTGACGCCGACGGACGCTTCCCGCCTGCACGCGTCATCGTCACCGGCAACCCCATCCGGCCCGAGCTCAGATCCGGCTCGCGCGCCGACGCCATCTCCATGTTCAAGCTCGATCCGGCCACGCCGCTCGTCTACGTCACCGGAGGCGCCCAGGGTGCTCAGCGCATCAACCGCGCGGTCGGTGAATCGCTGCCCGTTTTGCTCGCACAGGCGCAGGTGATCCACCAGTGCGGTGATAACGCGACGACGGGCGATCGCGCGTGGCTCGAGGGCCTTCGCGCCGCCCTGCCACCAGCGCTCGCCGCCCGATACACGCTGAAGCCGTGGGTGGGTGAGGAGCTGGCGGCGATCTACGCGGCCGCCACGCTCGTGATCGGACGCGCCGGCGCGGGGACGGTCAACGAATGCTGCCACCTCGGGGTGCCGGCGCTCTACATTCCCCTGCCCGGCGCCAGCGGGGACGAGCAGATGGCCAACGCGAGAGTGGCCGAGCGCGCTGGTGGCTGCGCCGTGCTCCCACAGAGCGAGCTGACGTCGGCCCGCCTCATCGAACGTGTGCGCGAGTTGCTGGCCGACAGGGCCGCCCTGAAGAAAATGGGCGAGCACGCGCGTGCCGTGGCCGTCCCCGATGCCGCCGAGCGCATCGTCGACGTGCTCCTCACGACGGCGCGCCGGTGACGATCGAGTGGCGGCGGGCGCTCCGCCCCACGCGCTACGTGGCTGGCCGACGGCCCCGAAGATCGACGCGCACCGGGCAGGTCTCGCAGCGCGGCGCCGTGCGGCAGTGCGACTTGCCAACGGCGACGAGCAGCGCGTGAAATTCGTTGAAGAGCGCGGGATCGGACGGCAGGTGAGCCTCGACGAACGCGCGCGTCTCCTCGTAGCCGGCCCGCGGGCCGATGAAACGATGGCGAGCCAGGACGCGCCGGGCGTACGCGTCGGCGACGAACACCGGCCGGCCGGCGGCGTAGAGCAGGATGGCGTCCACGGTCTCTGGGCCCAGCCCGGGAACGTCGAGCAGCTCGCGGCGCAGCGAAGCCAGCGGCTCGCGGCGCAGCCGCTCCCAGCGCCCGCCGAAGCGCTCGAGCAGCCACGCGGTGAAGTCGTGGACCCGGCGCGCCTTGAGCCGGTAGGTGCCGGCCGAGCGGATGACCGGCGCGAGCTCGTCGACGCTCACGGCGGCGAGCCGCGTCGGGTCGAGCAGCCGGCGGCTACGGAGCGCGGCGATCGCGAGGGCGGCGTTGGTCCACGCGGTGTGCTGGGTGAGGATCGCACCCACAGCGATCTCGTAGGCCGATCTGCCCGGCCACCAGCGCTGAAGCCCGTACCGTCTGAGGAGAGCCACGTGGAGCCGCAAGAGCCGGGCCTTGATGGGATCCGGCGGCGGCCCGGGAATCCGGCGATGGCGGAGTCTGAACGGAGGCGCTGACGACATGCTCGGACTCATCGTCCTGCTGCAAACCCTGATACTGGCCGTGACGGGGCCGCCCACCTCACCCGAGTATCTCCCGCTCCGGGTGGCCGACGCCGAGGGCTACTTCAAGCGGGAAGGCCTCACCGTCGTGCTCAAGACGACGCGGGCGGAGGTCGGCGCGGCCGAGGCACTGGCCCAGGGCCAGGTGGATCTCGCGGCGACCTCGCTCGAGGCCATCCTGCGCTTTGGGCCGCGGCAGCCTCGTCAGATGTCGAAGCTGGTGCTCGGCCTCACGGCGGCGCCTCCGGTCGCGCTGCTCACGACCAGGAACCTCGAGGGCACGCTGACCTCCGTCAAGAACCTGGTCGGTCTCAGGATCGGCGTCGCGACGCCGGGCGCTCCCGAGCACGCCTGGCTCAACGCGATCCTGGCTCGCGCCGGTGTCCACCTGATGCAGGTGGACCTCGTCAGCCTCGGCACGCGGGGGCTGGTGAACGGCCTCGAGACCGGAGACGTCCAGGCCGGGCTCGTGGCCGAGCCGAACGTGAGCCGATTGGTGAACGACAACGGCGCCGTCGTCCTGGCCGATCTCCGCAGCCCGGAGGCCGTGGCCAGAACGCTGGGCTCGCCGACCGTGAACGCGGGCGTGTTCGGTCGATCCGACCGCATGCCGCGCGACGCCGACCTTGCCGCCTTCGGCCGGGCAGTGCTGGCGGCCGAGCGGCTGATCGCCGACACGTCCGCCGAGGACCTGGCGGGGCGGTGGCCCGCCAGCCTGATCGGCGCCCCCGACGAGTTCTCGCGTCGGCTCAACACCACGCGCGAGATCTTCTTGCCGAACGGCACGGTGACGCCAGCCCAGCTCACCGAGAGCGTAGACATCGTCCGCGCCTACGGCCCGCTGCCCGCCACGCTGAAGATGCCCAAACCCGAGGAGTTCATCCACCGGTCGGCTCTCAAACGCCGAAGTCCCTGAGCAGGCGGCGGGTCGCGTCGAGCGGCAGCCCGACGATGTTGGTGTAGGAGCCGACGTAGCCCGCCACCAGATCACTCCCCTTCTCCTGGATCGCGTAGGCACCGGCCTTGTCGAATGGCTCTCCCGTGGCGACGTAGTCGTCGATGGCTTGATCGCTGAACGACGCCATGAACACCTGGGTCACGACCGCCGTCGCGGCCTCGCGCCGACTGGCGGCATCGACGACGCCGACGCCCGTGATGACCTCGTGGCTTCGGCCGCGCAGGCGGCGGAGCATGGCTCGCGCATCATCATGGCTCGTCGGCTTGCCCAGCGGCTGGCCGTCGACGACGACGATCGTGTCGGCGCCCAGCACCACGCCCTCGGTCACCCGGCCGGCGACGGCACGCGCCTTCCTGAGCGCCAGCGCGGCGACCGGGGCTGGCGTGATCGGCGCCTGGAGCGCTTCGTCGACGTTGGATGGAACGACGACGAAGTCGTGAATCAGCCGGGCGAGGAGCTCCCGCCTCCGGGGCGAGGCGGAAGCGAGGATGACCACTGGTCGTCGCGGAGGCTTAGAGGTGGCGGAGCGTCACGGCGGAGATGACGATGCCGAGGACGCCGACGACGTTGACCTTGAACGCCACACCTAGCGTGAAGGCGATCAGCCGGAGATCGAGCGTCACGGGCGGCGTGACGCCGATGGTCGGGCCCTTCGTGAGGAATTCCTGGACCCATCCGCTGGTGAGATTACCGAGCAACTCGCCGAGGAGGGAGCCGACGACGAGACCGGCCACGACGATCAACACGACGAGGCCGAACCCACGCTGGGCCGCCGCGCCGGAGGCGATGTTTATGCCACGATCAGCGGGTTGGCGTCCGTGACCACTCGCGTCTCGGCGGCGATCGCTCGGCGGAGGTGCTTGGGGAGGCCGAAAGCGTGCTGGTGGGTCTGGCCGTCCCAGTAGGACAGCTCGCCCTTCACGCGCTCGGCGATGAGTCGGTCCACCATGGCGACATCCTGCTTCCGGGGATCGATCTTCTTCCCGGCCAGGATGAATCCCCACGGAGTCCCGAAGCATGAGATGAACGTCTGGTAGCCGGCGACAACCGGGAAAACTTCCCGAAGTGTCCGGTGAATGGCAGTGAAGAAGGCCTGCTCGCCGATCTTCGTCATCCCTGCCTGCATGGTGAGCACGCCACCGGGCGTCAGGCGATCGTAGACGACCTTGTAGAACTCCCGGCTGTAGAGCAGACAGGCCGGGCCCTCTTCCAGCGGCTCGACGAGATCGCTGACGATCAGGTCGAAGCGGTCGCTGGTCCGCTCGAGGTACGCCCGGGCGTCTTCGTGCCGTAGCTCTGTGCGCGGGTCGTCGAAGGCGCCCTGGTGCATCTCGGGCAGATGGCGCTTGCAGAGCTCGACGACCTCGCCGTCGATGTCGACCATGACGGCTCGGGTCAAGGAGGGGTACCGCAGGAACTCCCGGAGGGTCGCTCCCTCCCCGCCTCCGATGACCAGCGCGCTTTTCGGCGCGCCCTCCACGGCCAGCAGACCGGGATGGACGAGGGCCTCGTGGTAGATGAACTCGTCATGCTGGCTGGACTGGATGCGGCCGTCCAGGACCAGGCACTTGCCGTACGACGCCGTCTCCATGATCTCGACCTGCTGGAACTTGGTCTGAGCCTGGATGAGGGTCCGCACGATGGCATGCATGTGGCCTTCGACGGGCGTCGTGGTCTCGAAGAACCACTTGTACGACTGAGGGTTGATCAACTGACTGCGACCGGCGCTTTGTTGGCGACCGGAGCGGCGGCGTTCACGAATACGCCCCGCTGCATCTCGACCACGGAGGCGCGCTCGGCGCCGAACTGCTCGACCAGGTAATTCACGGCGATCTCCGGCTGGAGGACTTCACCGCAGGAGAAGACGTCCACCGCCGCATAGCGGTACTCGGGCCAGGTGTGAATCGAGAGATGGGACTCGGCGATGACGACCACGCCGCTGATCCCGAATGGGTTGAACTCGTGGAAGACGACGTCGACGATCGTGGCTTGCGCCCGCTTCGCCGCTTCGATGAGGGAGCTTTTCACGGCTTCGAGGTTGTTGATGGACTCGGAGTCGCAATCGAACAACTCGAGAAGCAGGTGTCGTCCCAAGGCGTTCAATCCAGCGGCCTCCTTTCGCCTTCGACCATCTACCGCACCTCTCCTGCAACGCGCTCATCGGCGTCGCTGTTACGCGGCAAAAAAACTTGCCGCAGCCAAAATCAAAGTCACTGTAGGGTCGCGTAAAGTCGATTGCAAGAAAAAAACGCGACTTGACACGTTCTTCGGCCCCGCTCCGGCAAAATTTGCCGCGCGATCGCCAGCGAGTCACGTCGCGCTGGCAGCGACACGAGCGGGCTGGATGGTTTTCGTCGGCTCGCCTCGGGCGCGGGGCCTCAGCCCCAACCACCCTGCGGCTCGCACTGCGGCGACTCGCCACGCGACAGCAGGCGGAGGCGCCTCGTCAGCCCGGCCTCAGGCGCGCGACCCGACCGGCCCGCCCGCGGCGGCTCCGGCGGCGCCCGGCGCGATCAGAAACTTCCGCGCTCGCGCTGCGCGCGTGACTCGTCGCGAGCGGACGCGCGGCCGGCGCCTTCGCGCGACCGTCGAGGCGTCGGATCGATCGTCGATCAGCTCGCAGGCGACACCACGAACGGCTCAGTGCTCGGGTCTGGAGCGCCAACTGCGGCGGCGCGGACGCGCGGTGACCGTCTGAGCGTCACGTAACCACACTTTTCTCTTGCATTCGTTCTCGTGGCCCGTAGAGTGGCGAATGTGCGGTGCGACGGCGCTCCGCTTGCAGAAGGAGGCGGGACAACAGAGGAGATGGGAGGATCGATCGGATGACGAAGCGGATCACGATGGCGGCGGCAACCGCGGGACACGCGGAGGGCGGCACCCCTCTCAACGCTTTCGACAATGCGCTACTCGCGGCCGGCATCGGCAACATCAACCTCGTCAAGATCTCCAGCATTCTTCCCCCGGAAGTCCCGGTCATCGAGCTACCGAAGATCAAGCTCGGAGCGCTCATCCCCACGGCCTTCGCGGCCATGACGAGCGAGAAGCCGGGCGAGACGGTGGCGGCCGCGGTTGGCTACGCCATCCCAGACGACCCAGCCAAGAACGGCGTCATCATGGAGTTCCACGGGTACGCGACCCGCGAGCATGCCGAGCGGACGATCGAGGCCATGCTCGAAGAAGCCTTCCGGGTTCGGGGCGAGCCCATCCGGGAGATGAAGGTCTTCGCGGTCGAGCACACGGTCGAGCGGACGGGCTGCGCGCTAGCCGCCATCACCTTGCTCGCCGAAGACGACCTCGTTTAGCGCGGGGCTCGCGACCGGCCGTTGCGTCCGGCCTCGCCGCCGTTCATCGCTTGTACTCGGTCTCTCGCCGAGGCCCGGATCGTCGTCTACGGCATCCCGTTCGAGGGCCGCGTCAACCTGCGCAAGGGCGCCGACGGCGGCCCTCGCGACCTTCGCCTGGCCTCCGATTCCATCGAGACGTACTCACCTGGGCTCGGCCGGGACCTCGAGGATCTTCCGCTCTGCGACCTCGGGGACTGTGAGCTGCCCGACGGCGCGCCGCCGCGAGAGCAGCTCGACGCGGCCCGGGCCGACATCACCGCCTGGTGGCGGCCGGGGCTGCTTCCATTCATGCTCGGCGGAGATCACACCGCGACCGTGCCCGTGATCGAGGCCGTCTTCCCGTCCTTTCCCGACCTCCGCATCCTCCAGCTCGACGCCCATCCCGACACCCGTGACGAGTTCCTCGGCGAGCCGTTCAACTACGCCTCCGCGATGGCGCGGGTCATGGACGTCGTGGGCAAGGAGCGCGTCTGGCAGGTCGGCATCCGGACGGGATCACGCGAGGAGTGGGAGGGCGAGCGGCCGCACGTCTTCCCTGCCCACGCGATCCATCCGTACGACGCCGTCCGCCGGCTCCTGCCGGAGCTCGGCCGGCATCCGCTCTACGTCACGATCGATGTGGACGTGTTGGATCCGTCGGAGGCGCCCGGCACCGGCTCACCCGAGCCCGGCGGCCTGCGCGTTCCGGAGCTGGTCGAGACCGTCCGCCTGCTCAGCCGGTGTCGTGTCATCGGCGGTGACCTCGTCGAAGTAGCTCAGGCCTGGGACCCGAGCGGTCGCACCAGCATCGCGGCATCCTGCGTGATCCGCGAAGCCATGCTGACCTGGTGGGGGGACATCCGCTGAGACAATACTCGGCCCCGCGGCTGTACGAGATCGCGTTCGACATGAATCGCAAACGGGAGGTGGACTTCCTCGTCCACGCCTTCCGCCACTTCGCCCGACGCCGCGTGCGCCGGGTCCTCGACATCGCGTGCGGGACCGGGCCACACCTGATCCGCCTGGCCGATCGCGGCTACCAGATGGCCGGCCTCGATCTCTCGCAGAAGAACATCGCGTTCCTCACGGAGCGGATCGCCGACAAGGGCCACACGGTCGACCTGGTCGTGGGCGACATGACGAACTTCCGTCTCCGCCGACCCGTGGACGCGGCGATCTGCATGCAGGACTCTCAGGGCCATCTGCTCACGAACGAACAGCTCCTCTCCCACCTCAAGTGTGTGGCGAGGGCGGTTCGGCCCGGCGGCCTCTACGTCTTCGATCGCTACATGGCGTCCTCCTGGACGGACCCGGCGCGGAGCTGGTCGTGGACGCGCCGCCGCGGCGGCCTCGCAGTCCGCGCGTCGTTCTCCGCCCTGCACGACGTCAATCCGGTCAGCCAGGTCTTCCGGGAGCGGATGTTCATCGAGGCGGTCGAGAACGGCACGCGACAGGTCTATCGTCAGACCCACCTGAGTCGCATGGTGTTTCCGCAGGAGCTGAGAGCCCTGGTCGACCTGGCCGGGGGGTTCGAGTTCGTTCAGTGGTTCTTCGGCTTCAAGCCTCACCAGATCCTCGAGCGGTCCAAGCATCCTCTACTTATGGTCGTCGTGCTCCGACGACGCTAGCCCGGAGCGCGGGAAAGGGGTCGGATGTTTCTGGTCAAGACGCGGATAGGGCCGAGCAAGATTCACGGGATTGGCGTCTTTGCCGAGGAACGGATCCCCAAGGGCCAGATGATCTGGGTGCTCGACGCCCGTATCGACGTGCGAGTGTCCATCTCGGATCTGCCGACCTTTCCGCCTCCTATGCGGGCCTTCCTGCGCAAGTACGGCTACGAGGAGATGCACGAGGGCCGGCGGACGATCGTGCTCTGTGGAGACCACGCGAGGCACGTGAATCACTCGAACGACCCGAATGTGACCGACGGCGAGGCCGACCTCGCGGCGCGCGACATCGAGCGCGGCGAAGAGCTCACGTGCAACTACTACGCGTTCGACCTCGACGCGGAGCGAAAGCTGTCGCACGGCCGCAGCACCCGGGCGGCGCAGAAGTCGAGGTCCGTGCTGGTCTAACCCTCCCCGAGACCGGTAAGCTTGCCGCGTGAAGCCTCCGGTCCTCCGGCTCAAGCGCGGCCGAGACCCCCGTGTCCGCGTCCACCCCTGGATCTTCAAAGGGGACGTAGCGGACGTCAGCGACGTCGAGCCGGGCGCGGTCGTGACCATCGTCGACGTTGCCGGCCGCTTCGTTGGCCGTGGCCTCTACAACCCCCGCCCCGCGCTCTGCTGTCGGGTGGTGACGTGGCGGGATGAGCCCGTGGGCGATGCGCTGTTGCGCCGGCGCATCGCGGTGGCTGTTGCCCGTCGCACGGAACACGGAGCGCCGCCAACACTCGGCCGGCTCGTCTGGAGTGAGGCCGATGGCCTGCCCGGGCTCGTCGTGGACCGCTACGGCCCGGTCGCCGTCGTTCAATGCCTCACGCTGGGGATGGCGCGACGCCGCCGTGACCTCGTCAGCGCCCTTCGGGAGGCCATCGGCAACGTTCCCGTGTTCTCGGCCGACGAACCCGGCCAGGCCACCCTCGAAGGCTTCGATCCGGCACGTACCTGGCTCGACGAGCACGGCCCCGACCACGTGATCGTCGAAGAAGGCGCGGTGAAGATCGGCGTCACGTTCGGGCAGGGCCACAAGACCGGCCTCTATCTCGACCAGCGCGAGAACCGATTGAGGGCCGCCGCCTATGCCGCCGGGCGCGACGTCCTCGACGCCTTCTCCTACACCGCCGGCTTCGCCTGCCACGCCCTCGTCGCCGGCGCGCGCCGAGCCGTGTGCCTGGAGTCGTCGCCGGAAGCCATCTCCGGGGCGCACGAGAACTTCAAGCTGAACGACGTCGCTGATCGGGCTCGGATCGTCGCTGGCAACGCGTTCGACGAGTTGCGGCGCCTCGACCGCTCAGGAGAGCGTTTCGGTCTGGTGGTCCTGGACCCCCCGCCGTTCGCCCGCGGGCGGGACGCGCTCGACGCCGCGGCGCGCGGCTACAAGGAGGTCAATCTGCGTGCGACGAGGCTGCTGGCTCCGGGTGGCGTTCTGGCGACGTTCTCCTGCTCGCACCACGTGTCGGCGGAAATGTTCGAGGCGATTTGCCGCGAGGCCGCCGGTGACGCCGGTGTGTCGCTCCGCGTCCTCGACCGCCTGACGCAGTCCGCCGATCATCCTGAAGCTCTCACCATCCCGGAGACGCGTTATCTGAAAGGCGTGCTGCTGCAAGCCGTCTGAAACGCGGCGAGGCGGGGTGGCGGTGGCCTGAGAGGCAGGGCGGTGGGCGCGGCATCGCGAGACCCGTCCCCCGCCGCGGCAAACAGGCGCCCAGGCTCGATGGAAAATCATCAGCCGACCAACGGCGCCGACTACGTGGTCGAACAATGCCGCGCCCACCGCCCCACGCATGAGCCTCGGCCGTCGAACGGCCTGCGGCTCGCACTACCATTTCGATCATTTCAGCGCTCGCCTCGGCCGTCGAACGGCCTGCGGCTCGCACTACCATTTCGCATTTCGATCATTTCAGCGCTCGCCTCGGCCGGCGAACGGCCTGCGGCTCGCACTACCATTTCGATCATTTCAGCGCTCGCCTCGTCGCGCGGCGCGCCTCAGCTCGCACTACCACGCGCGCGTCTCACCGTGCTTGAGGATCCACACGCGGTCGGCGCCCAGGCCGCGCCGCTGGGCTTCCGCCACGAGGCGCTTGGGCGGCTCGGCCAGAGGCTCGTCGGCGAGGTCGAACGTCCCCCAGTGAATCGGCACGAACGCCTTGGCCGCCACGTCCTCGAAGGCCTGGAGCGCTTCCTCGGGCGTGGTGTGGCTGAGGCGCATGATCTCCGGGGGCAAGTACGCGCCGATCGGGATCGCGGCCAGATCGAACGGCCCCAGGCGAGCGCCGATGTCCTTCAAGACGCCGTAATACGCGGTGTCGCCGGCGAAGTAGAGGCGCCTGGAGCCCGCGATCGTCCAGCCACTCCAGAGCCGCCGGTTGCGATCCCACAGCGTCCGTCCGGAGAAGTGCTGGGCGGGCACGCAGGTGAACGTCAGGCCACGCAGGCTCGCGGCCTGCCACCAGTCGAGCTCCTCCACGTCGTCGATGCCGAGGCCGGCGAACCACGCCTTCAGGCCGAGCGGCACCAGGAAGCGCGGACGGTGGGTCGCGGCCAGACGTTTGACGGTCTCGACGTCGAGGTGGTCGTAATGATCGTGCGAGATGACCACCACGTGGATCGCCGGCAGGTCGTCGAAACGCAGACCGGGTGGCGTCACCCGACCCGGCCCACCGAACGACACCGGGCTGGCCCGCGGTGACCAGTGCGGATCGGTGAGGACGTTGACGCCATCGAGCTGGACGAGCAGCGTCGAATGCCCGACCCACGTCACCGTCGCCGCGGCCTGATTGTCGCGCAGCCGAGCCCCGTCGTTGACGGCGACCGGGAGCGAGACCTTGCGCGGGTTGAACGTGGTGGACCAGATGCGCGCGACGAAGAACCGCGTTCGGAACCAGCCACCCGCGGGAGGATGGCTCGGATTGACGTTCGCGAAGCCATGCTCGCGGTGATGGGCTGGCGCGCCGGGAACCGGGTTACCGACGCGGGCGCACGCCACACAGACGAACGCCAGCGCGATGAGGGTGAGACGGAGCAGCCGCAGGATCAGCTGGTGGTCTTTCCGACCGGAAGCTCGACGATGAAGGCGGCGCCGCCGTCCGGCCGGTTCTCGCCCCACAGGCGTCCCGAGTGCTCCGAGATGATGCCGTAAGAGACCGACAGCCCGAGGCCACTGCCGTCGCCCGGCGGCTTCGTCGTGAAGAACGGGTCGAAAATCTTCGGCAGCACGTCGGGCGGGATGCCGGGGCCGGTGTCGAGCACCTCGATGCGGCCGCCGCCGTCCACGGGCCCGACGCGCACGGTCAGGATGTGGGGCGGCGCCTGCCGGGCCATCGCCTGATGGGCGTTCTGGACCAGGTTCAGCAGCACCTGCTGGATCTGGTTCTCGTCGGCGTAGACGGGTGGGCACGGCGTGAACTCCGTCCGGATCTCGACGTCGTCCTGACGGAGCTGGTACGCCTTGAGCTCGAGCACGCGGCGCACCTGATCGGCCAGCGAGCACGGCCGCCGCTCCGGCGTGTAGTGCCTCGCGAACATCAGGAGGTTCTGGACGATGCGGGCGGCCCGCGAGGTCTCCTCGGCGATGATGTTGAGCCGATCGCGTGCGCCTTCCTTGATGTCGCCGCTCGCCAGCAACAGATGCGACTGGCCGAGGATCGTCGTCAGCGGATTGTTGATCTCGTGGGCGACGCCCGAGGCCAGCTCGCCGACGGCCGAGAGCTTCTCGGCGCGGATGAGCTGGGCCTGGGTGAGCTTCAGCTCCTCGATCTGCCGCTGGCTCTCCGAATAGAGCTTGGCGTTGTCGAGGGCGATCCCGATCTGGTGGCCGGTGGCTTCGAGCAGCGCCACCTCCAGCTCGTTGAAGCGATCGCTGGTCTGGCGGCCGAGCGAGAGCGTGCCGAGCACGCGGCCGCGGCTGCGGATGGGTACGCACACGAAGCCGCGGATGTCATCGGTCTTCACCGCGCGCTTGGCCGGCGGGAACAGGTGGGGATCGTCGGCGGCGGAATCGAGCAGGACCGTCTCGCCGGTGGCGGCCACCTTGCCGATGAGGCCGGCGCCCACCGGCAGCGTCTCGTTCACCTCGCGCAGGTGCGCGGACATGCCGCGCTCGCTGCGCAGGCGCAACCGGGTGCCGTCCTCCGACAGTACGTGCAGGCTGGCGATCTCGTGGCCGGTGACCTGGGTCAGCGAGTCGAGCGCCGTTTTCAGAACTTGCTCGACGTCGAGACTGCGGCTGACCGTCTCGGCGACCGAGTGGAGGATCTGAAGGTAGTGCTCGACGCCGCCGCGGTCAGACGTGGGAGAGGGCCTTTCGTACGCTGGCGAGCGCGCTCTCGAGGGTGGACTGGACGGCTGCAGTCAGATCGCCGAGGTCGGCAGCGATCGCGGTCAGCGTCTCGATCTCGGCCAGCGCGGCGACCGCCGTCATCGGCCGCCCGGCGCTCGCCTCACGGGTCAACTCGAGCACGGCGCTCTCGAGCCGCGTCCCAACCGACTCGCGCGCGACCGGGGCCATGCCACGAGTGGCGCGAAACACCTGAAGCGCCAGGCCCTGGAACCAGTCCGGGGTGGCCTCGGTGGTTCCGACCGGCGCGAGGCCGCCGCTGTGCACGATGGCGGCCGACACGGCCCGGTCGAGATGTCCAAAATCGAACGGCTTGGAGACGTAGTCGAATGCGCCGATCTTGAGTGTCTCCCGCGCCAGCGCCGAGTCCTCGTTGGCGGTCACCATGATCACGGCGAGGTCCGGATCGAGCTCGCGGAGCTTCTTGAGGACCTCGACGCCGTCCATCCCCGGCATGCGGATGTCGAGGAGCACCAGATCGGGCCGGTAGTGCTGCGCGACCGTCAGGGCATCGGCGCCCGTGCTGGCGGTTTCCACCGCGTATCCCTGCGAGCTGAAGTACTCGTTGAGGACCTCGAGCACCGGCGCCTCGTCGTCGACGAGCAAGAGGCGTCCCAGACTCTCCGTCATGGCACTCTCCATCGCGTCGGCAACGACAGTACGAACTCGGCCCCCGGTCCGCCGCTCGGCGCGAGCCGCACGCTGCCGCCGTGAGCCTCGGCGATGGTCTGGGCCACGCACAACCCGAGACCCGTCCCCGACGGCTTGGTGGTGAAGAACGGATCGAAGATCCGGGCTGCATCGTGGGTCGCGATGCCGCCGCCGGTGTCCCCCACGATCACCTCGACGCTGCCGTCGCCGGCGCGCGCGTGGATCCGCAGCCGGCCACCGTCGGGCATGGCCTGCAGCGCGTTGAGCGTGAGCTGTCTGAGCGCGGTCGTGAGCTGACCGCTGTCGGCGACCACCGTCATGGCCTCGGGGGCGACGTCGACCTCGATGGTGACGATACGGTCCTCGGAGCTCTCGGCTCGAAGATCCGACAGGACGTGCCCGATGATCAGGCCGAGATCGACGGACTCGAGCACGGGCACGCGCGGGCGGGCAAAAATCGAGAGACTCTCGATGATCTTCGACGCGCGCACGGCCTGCTCTCCCACCGTGCGCAGGGTCGTCTCGAGCTTGCCGGGCGGCAGGGGCTTGCCCCCCTTCATGGCGAGCTCGAGGAGCTGGACTCGGGCAAGGATGACGGCGAGGGGATTCCGAAGCTCGTGGGCAATACCGGCGGCCAGGCGGGCCAGCGTCACGGTCTTGTCCGCCAGCAACCGGGCAGCGAGGGCCGTTGATTCGTCGCTGGCCGAGGCGCTGCTCGGCACCGCCCCGACACTCATACAAACTATTTTAGCCGCTCACCCCCCAACCCGGCCGACGAACTCGTAAACGGCCTGGAGGGCCTGATCCACGCGGCCAAGCTCCTTTGTGCCAGCCTGAGCCAGCTCGGGACGACCCCCGCCACTGCCGCCGGCGGCCTTCGCCACCTCCTGGATCAGCCGTCCGGCATGGAAGCGCGGGATCAGGTCCTTGCTCACGGCCGCCACCAGGTTGGCCCGCCCGTCCTGGACGCTCGCGACGCAGATGATGCCCGAGCCGAGCCGCTCTCGCAGGCGGTCCACCACCGCGCGCAGGCCCTCGGCGTCGAGCCCGTCCACACGGCCAGCGATGACGGCCACGCCGTTGACCTGGCGGGCACCGTCCACGAGCTCGTCGGCGCGCGACCGCGCTAGCCGCGCCTCCATCTCCTGGAGTTGCTTCTCTAGCGCGCGCTGCTCGTCGAGGAGCTTGCGCAGCCGCTGCGGGACCTCGCCGGGCGAGATCTTCAAGATGTCGGCGGCCTCCTTGAGGGCCCGCTCCTGCCGCGCGACCGCGGCCAGCGCGGCCGGCCCGGCCACAGCCTCCACGCGCCGGACGCCGGAGGCGACGGCGCCCTCGCTAGCCACCTTGAGGAGGCCGATCTGGCCGGTCTGGTCCAGATGCGTGCCGCCACAGAGCTCCACGGAAAAGTCGCCGATCCGGATCACCGCGACGCGCTGGCCGTACTTCTCGCCGAAGAGCGCGAGCGCGCCCGAGCGCAGCGCTTCGTCGAGGTCCATCTCCTGGCGCGTGACCTGGACGTTGGCCTGGACCTGCTCGTTGACGAGGTCCTCGATCTGCTCCACCTCGCGGTCCTTGACGGCCGCGCCGTGGGAGAAGTCGAAGCGCAGGTGATCGGGCGCCACCAGCGAGCCGGCCTGCGCGACGTGTGAGCCGAGCACCTTGCGGAGCGCGGCGTGGAGCAGATGCGTCCCGGTGTGGTGCTGGCGCAGGCCCTGACGGCGCGGCGACTCCACGCTGACCGCCACGTCTTCGCCCTCGCGGAAGCCGCCGCTGCTCACGCGCACGCGGTGGACGAGAAGCTTCGGGCCGCGGTAGTACGTGTCGACGATCTCGCCACGGCCGTTGCGCCCGACCAGCGTGCCGGTGTCGCCCATCTGCCCGCCCGACTCGGCGTAGGCCGGGGTGCGATCGAGGATCACCTCGATCTCGGCGCCCTCCGCCACTTCGGTCACACGCCGCAGCCCATCCGTGCCGTCGACGAGGGCCAGGATCCGTGCCGGCGACGTGAGCGTCTCGTAGCCGACGAACTGCACCGGCGTGATGTCGGCGGCGAGCCGATGATAGAGCCCCGACCCGTCGCCGCCTTCCTCGGCCGCAAACGCCGCGCCGGCCCGGGCCCGCTCACGCTGGGCGTCCATCTCGCGCTTCCACGTAACCTCGGTCGCGTCGGTCACGCGCCAGCCGGCGTCCTGGAGGACTTCCTCGGCGAGGTCGCGCGGGAAGCCGTACGTGTCGTAGAGCGTGAACAGGAACTTCCCGTCGATGGCCCGTCCCTGCCCCTGCCGCCCCTGCGCGGTGAAGAACTCCTCGATCTTCTCCATGCCGACGTCGAGCGTCTGCGCGAAGCGCTCCTCCTCCTGGCGGACGACCTCCTGGATGCGAGCGCGCTCGGGCATCAGCTCCGGATAGGCCGACTTCATCACGGCGGCAACCCAGTCGATCGACTTGTAGAGGAAGGGCTCGTGCAGCCCGAGCCGGCGGCCGTGGCGCATGGCCCGGCGCATGATCCGGCGCAGGACGTAACCCCGCCACTCGTTGGAGGGCGTCACGCCGTCGCCGATCAGGAACGTCGTCGCCCGCGCGTGGTCGGCGATGACGCGCATGGAGACGTCGTCCTCGGAATCGGCGCCGCCGTACGGCTTGCCCGACAGCGTGGCGACGCGATCGACCAGCGGGCGCAGCAGGTCGGTGTCGTAGTTCGAGAGCTTGCCCTGCATGACCGCGGCGATGCGCTCGAGCCCCATGCCGGTGTCGATCGACGGCCGCGGCAGGGGCGTCCGGGTTCCGGTCGTGTCGCAGTAGAACTGCATGAACACGAGATTCCAGATCTCGAGCCAGCGGTCGCACTCGCAGGCCGGGCCGAGGCACTTCCGGCCGGCCGCCTCCTCCGCGCACGGCAGGTGATCGCCCTGATGGAAGTGGATCTCCGAGCACGGACCGCAGGGGCCGTGATCGCCCATGGCCCAGAAGTTGTCCTTCTCGCCGAGACGCAGGATCCGGTCGTTCCCGAAGCCGGCGACCTTCTTCCAGAGCGCAAAGGCGTCGTCGTCGTCGGTGAAGACGGTCGCGATCAGCCGCTTGCGGTCGAGGCCGAGATCCCGGGTCAGGAATTCCCAGCCATACCCGATGGCGTCGGCCTTGAAGTAGTCCCCGAACGAAAAGTTACCGAGCATCTCGAAGAACGTGTGATGGCGCGCGGTCCGGCCGACGTTCTCGAGGTCGTTGTGCTTGCCGCCGGCGCGCACGCACTTCTGAGCCGACGTGGCGCGCCGGTAGTCGCGCTGCTCCTCGCCCGTGAAGATGCGCTTGAACTGCACCATGCCGGCGTTGGTGAAGAGCAGCGTGGGATCATCGCCCGGCACGAGCGACGACGAGCGCACACGCCGGTGGCCGTGGCCCTCGAAGTAGCGGAGAAACTCTTCACGCAAGCGATCGCCGGTCATCGAGGGTCATTGTAGCAGGCGCATAAACCAGGGACGGAGGCCGCGACGAGGCGGTGCGTCGAACGGCATCCACATCGGGGGCGTCTCTGGACCCCCGCGATTCCGAGAAGGTCGAGTCGTGAGATCGATCAGAAGAACGGGCGCCGTTCGCGTGGGGCACGGGACACGACGAACGGCGCCGCTCCTCATTGAAAGAACATCAGGGCGAAGAAACATCACAGCGCCCCAGGACTCATGCAAGCAGCGCACCCTTCGAGAAAGTATCGGTTTGCCGTGGGTGAAGAAGTCGGCACGTATCGTCATACCTCCAATCCGTCAGGTTCCACGACCCTCCGATTCGTTGAGTCGCGGATATAGAACCTTACAGTGGTGGCGGCGCGAATCGAGCGGTCACGGGTTCAGATCGCCGCGAAATCAGCATCTTTCTCGACGGGCTCATCCAGACGATAGAGTCTCCCCGGCGTCCAGTTCGTGGGTTTCGCGGAAATCAGGCCCCCTTTATTCGGAGGTTTAGGAGTTTGGCGCAACTTGTGCCTCGCCACTCACCGCATGCAGCACAAAATTGTTTTGAGGAGGAGCACGATGAACGTTTCACGGTTGGCTCGCTCGATCGGCCTCGTAGGACTCGCTGTCGCGCCGTGGCTCACGCTCGTTCCGCAGGCCGACGCCGCCGATGCCAAGGCGAAGTGTCGGGTGGGAGCGAATCCCGCTCGCGTGCAGATCGCCGTTGGCGCGAACGGGTTGGCCGCGGGCACGGCGCAATTCCAGGTGACGGCGGGCGGAAATGCTTCGAGCGTCCTCACCAATGCGGTCGACGCACTGGGCGACGCTGCGGCGGAGTGGGACAGCGCGATCGCCGTTGGTGACGTCGCCGAAGGGACACGGGGAACGATCGCCGCGACGTTCGTCGCGGCTGGCGGAATCGTGACGGCGACGGTGAGCCAGGGCGGGGCTGTCGTCGCCACCGCCTCGGCAAAGTGCAGCGCGAAGTAAAGGCAAGAAGGGTCGTCAGACCGGTCGCCCCTGCTCGAGAGGCTCCGGCGGACCGGCGAGTGCCCATGGCATCGAGAAAGCCGAGGCAGACTGAATGAAGGCTCGCAGGATCGGCCCCGTGGTCGCGTGCTTGCTCCTCCACGTCGCCTGGGCGTACGCCGGCGGCGACGATCAAGCCGATGGAGTCGTTCGCGCCAACCAGCGCGACGTGATTCAGGTCACGGGCGGCTTGCTGACGGTCAGGGTTGACCGATCGCCGCTCTCCATCGTCCTGGACGTCATCGCGCGCCAGAGCGGCGTCAGCATCCGCTGCGATGCGCCCATCGCGGAGACGGTGACCGCGAACCTTCGCGACGTCGCCGTCGACGAGGGCCTGACGCGAATCCTTGGAGCCCGAAGCGCCGTCTTCGTCTACTCCGATAGCGCGGCGGCCGGCGACCACCCAAGACTGGTGGAAGTCCGTGTCTACGCGGATCAAGCGCCCCCACCGGGCTCCCCTGCGGCTGCTTCGACTGATCAGCAATGGCGCGTCGAATCGGCCGAGGACGTC